>Ga0208551_10024_pt1 | contig 31596 bp, 45 predicted proteins | sample Wag4S2015_5_14_FD_187360 | JGI IMG/M metagenome (GOLD analysis project Ga0208551, IMG submission 187360) | Deep subsurface shale carbon reservoir microbial communities from Ohio, USA - Utica-2 Time Series 2015_5_14 (SPAdes) (version 2) ... | reverse complement strand
TACAATTATCTTGACACATATTCTGTACCCTCCTAATGTTTTTGTCGTTATTAACATTATACAAAAGGTACAGGTATGTGTCTATTTTTTTTCAAATCACCGCGTGCATTTAATTATACAATTTATTAAATAAATTAACTATGCTTAGTCGTTTACAGGCCATGTTTAGTCGTTTTGGAACTTTGTTTAAACTTTTCTAGGGTATGCTTAGTATTTTTAGGTAATGTATAATTGGATTAATATTCTGAATAATATATGCTATATAATCCCTTGCTTTGAGTCTTTTTATGGCTTTAGCAGGGGATTTTTGCGTTTAATTATAAATTTCTTGCTCAAAATAAAGAAGGGAGGTGATTAAAATCAGCTTCGAAAAAGCAGTAAGTGACCACAGCAGACAAGTAATTACTAAAAACAATCGTGTTTATCTACCAGCAACAGTTAAAAAATTAGGTTTTAAACCAGGCGAAGAAGTTGAAATTAGTTTTAACAGGCAAACTAAAGAAGTGAAATTGACACTATTAGAACAGTAAAAAGAAAAAACCACCTAAAATGGTGGTCAGGAAATGGACAGCTGCACCAACAGCTGAACTATATTTACTTTCTATATTAATTGTATATTAAAATTCTATTTCCTGCAACATAAAATCACACCAGGAGGAAACAGAATGTCAACAAAAAACGACAAATTAATTGCTGGAATTGATAAAGACTTATTACCCTGTGAAAGGTCTACTCACATTTACATGGATGATACAACTGTTAGAGGTGACTGCTTCATTACAGTAGATTCTTATCAAAAAACAGTGATTAAACATTTATTGAATAATGAAGATTTTCTTATTAAAAACATGCGCAAAGAAGGTAATGTTGTCACCTATATATCAGGATTTTTGCCTTTAAATTCTATAAGAATCAAAGATAAAGCAACTGGCAAGAATTCGTTGTACTACATTTTAAACCACTAACTTAATTAAATTAAAATCAATTTAGAGGTTATAAGAGCACCAACAGATGGTGTTCTCAAGAATATCATTGGCCTTCTAGGCATAAAATACTTATCTGGAAGGCTAAACCTCTAAAATGACCGATTTAAGGCTTAAAATCAAAATAATGTTATTCATGCTTAAACAGCACTTAAAGAAACACATAGAAATCGATTATATAGACACCACAGCACCAAGAGATGGTGCTCTCAAAAGCATTATTCGCTTTTAGGTATAAATAAGCGTCTAACAAATAAAAACTGGTATAACACAAATATAGAAGGGTGGAAGAGCCTATTGATTGCAAAAAAACTAAATACCTTAAATACAGACAATAGATTAGCAGCACACGAGATGGCAGCAGCTGACTTTCATTTATTACCATTAAAAAAAGCTGATAAAGTACCTGCATTCAATCTATTATTGGGAAATAAGACAGAACCGTATCGAAAAAATAAAGCAAATAATAACATAATCAACAGCTGGTTTGACAGCAATGAGAACATAAATATCGGTATTTTTGCGGGAACAAAGATAGATGATGAATACTCTTTAGTTATTGTAGACCTGGATAAAAAACCCACTTTTGGTTTTCCAATCACACCAATTGTAGAAACCTCTAGGGGATATCATCTTTATTTTAAGTGTAAATCAAACAATCTACCGACAGCCCATAAGACTAAAAGAGGAGAAATCAAAACAAACGGATATGTTGTAGCTCCTCCCAGTTTACATCAATCAGGAATAAGATACCAATGGTCTGACTTTCTCTCATTTCAGGATGTGCCATTAGCAGACTTTGAAGACAGGAAAGAACAGATTATTGGATACTTAGAAGGACAAACAAAGCCAACTAAAAAGACTAAAATCAAAAGAAAAAAGACAAGAGCAGAAGACCATGTACCCACTAATAATATTATTAGTAGGTACAAAGACCTTAAATCCTTTTCTATCTCTACTGATGAAGGTGTTAATAAAAGACAGTTAATAGAACTTGGTAAAGATGCAAATGTCTGTTTAGCTTTGATGCAGAGGCTATTTAATATCAATATCAAAAGAATAGGTTCAACTTTTAGCTGTCCTTTACATGATGAGGATAACCCTTCTGCTGCTCTTTATAGAACAGATACTGGTACAATAGGATTTAAAGATTTCCACAGGTCAGGAAGTTTTTATACTTTACCTGAGTTATACTTTGAATCTTTGACTGGTAAACATCAATCATTAAAAAAAGGAACATCTACTATTTGGTGGTGCAGAATGTTAGCAGATTCTAAAATTATAAAGATACCGACTATAATACCACCGAAACCTCTAGATAATCTATCTGAAAAAGAGAAAATACTTTACAAAGGTTTCATCAGATTATTAGAAGTGCAACAGGCTTATGACCCTACTAATAGAGCCGCTCCATATACTAGAAGCTTCGCTGCAGATTGGACTGGATTAAATAGAAATAGCATAGGTGTTTTGATGAGCAGACTGGTTGAAAAAAGTTATATCAGAAAAGTTAAAGAAGAAAGTATTGCTCAGAGAATAGCCAGATGGGAATTGGTTATGCATTAAATCATAAAGGGGCAGTGTGTTTTAACTGCCCCAAATTAGTTTGATTAATCTAAACATCTACCTTAACCTTAAATTCTTCATCTCTTTCTACAACTTCAACTCCCTCAACTATTTCGCCAGTATTCTTAACTACCACCTTATGACCAACAACTTCAGTTTTCTGCTTCAACTTTCTCTTATCAACACTCTCTTTGACTTTAACAAATTCTTTATAACTTGATTTAACAAAATCCAACAGCTTTTCATTATCATAATTCCACTTAGGTCTTTTACTTCTAAACTGCAGCTTACCAAAAGGCAATTTGTGAGTTTTAAGCTCTGGATTATCTTCTCTTAGCTTGAGAGCATAAGAATAGAGGACTGTTTCAAAGAATTCAATGCTGTTCTGCAGCTTCTCATTTTCTTCATCAAGCCATTTCTGGACTTCATCAATTTCTTTTTGGATATCTTCTATTTCAGATTCTGCTAACTTTTCATTTTTAGACTGTTTTTCTTTCAAGTGCTTGATTTTTCTCAAACACCAGACAGCCTTCCTATCGTTATCTACAACAAAACCACTACTTTCATGTTCAGTATTTTCTTTTCTTAATGTATTTTGCATGAAAAATCCCTCCTAAGATATTTTTTGCAATTTAGATTCACTTTCTAAAACATAATCAATCATGGCCGAGCTGACATCACTGATTCTCTTTAGACTCTGCATCAGGTCATAGCTTTTCTTGTACAAAGCCAAATATTTATCTGATTTAATCTCCACACCAAAGTAATTCATAACCACAAAAGCAACAGCTTCAGCTTCCATTTCTAAAATCTCTTTGGTTAATTTCAAATCCTTCTCACCACTGAAATGTAAAAGTTCATGCGCAGTTTCGTGGACTAAAATAGAAGCTTTTTCCGTTGGATTAGCATTTGTATTAACAATTATCTGACCTCCTTCAGAATAGCCGTCTAGCCCTTCTCTCAGGCTTTTGAACTTAACCATTATCCCTTTACTCACAGCATAGCTTTTCAGCGGTTCAAATAAAGCGGAATTAGTGTTTTCAACACTCAAATCTATTTGTGGTAGAGGTTCTCCTTCTGTCTGGCTGACATCAAATACATAAACAGGCCTAAAATAAGTTTTGGTCACCTCCTTTTCATCATCAGAATTTAGATTAGAATCTACATCAGACTTCTTCTTTTTGTAGGTAAAGGGAGCTAGTATAGCTATTCCTTTCTCACCTTTCTTTACATGTCTACTAAACTTCTTCTGCCACTGTCTATACCCGGCGACCAGGGTCGCCTCCGGGTTTTGAATCATCATTAAAATGCTGTTATGGTAGGAGTAGTTGTGAAACTTAGAGAAAAATTCAAGCATCTCTTTAAACTCTTCAGATGACTGCACCTTATCAATCCTCTCATCAAGTTCTTTTAGCAGTTCAGCTGTTTTAACTTTTGCCATAAGATTACCCCTTTCATTTTTTTATGATTTTAAAAAGAGCCCAGCTTTTACCAGGCTCTAAATACATACTCAAATTAACATTTCTTCTTTCATGCTGATAAAATTTTCTCTAGAACCGATAATGATATGGTCATAAACATTAATACCCATTATTTTTCCTGCTTTCTCCAGCTTTTTGGTAATCGATATATCATCTGCACTTGCAGTTGGTTCACCTGAAGGATGATTGTGAGCTAATATGATAGCAGCAGCATTCTGAAGCACAGCTCTTTTGAAAACCTCTCTTGGTGTGACCAAACTTGCAGATAAAGTCCCGGTACTGACGACAAAAACTCCTGTGACTTTTGATTTAACATCAAGAGTAGCAATTGCAAATACTTCTTCTGCCCTTTTATCCATTTCTAAGACTTCAACAAATAAATCCCTGGCACTGTAAGGATTACTAATCTGCTTATCCAGGTCATACCTTCCACCTGACTCTTTCACAACTCTTAAACTAAACTTTTGTATATTTACCATTAAATATCATCTCCTTTTTGTTTTTAGAACGGCATTTTAAAGTCAACAACCTCTCTATCACAAGAAATAGAGTCTTTTTTTCTCTTTAAAGCCCTCTGCATCGCTTTCAATTCATCTTCATCTGGCTTTTTGGCATAAGGTCCTAAGGCTTTCGAAACTTTCCAGTCATCACTGGGTACTCCATTAACAGTCATCTGATTCACCTCCTGAAATCAAACTAATCTTTTTTGTGATTGACAGCTTTTGAACTTAAACAACAATCTTCCTGTACAGCCTGTAATAATAACTGCAGTCAACCTGAGCAGATGCAATATCTAAAACTCCTAAAATTTCTTCTCTGAGCATCAAATCATCAGGATTTTTAAGCAGTAATCTAAACAAATTTCTGATATCCTTCATCAACTTCACCTCCTTTTTAGGCATAAAAAAACCACCAAACATAAAGATGCATGATGGCTAATCAGTTGGTAATATTAACTTCTGATTTACTTTGAGTAAAGAATCTATCCCATTTACTTCCTTGATAGCAGCTACAACTAACCTGATGTCATAATCGTTATCGCTCAACTCACAAGCTATTTCCCAGAGAGTTTCACCCCTATTTACAAAGTGAACCCTCTCCCAGTCCTGGAGTTCAATATAATCATCTAATCCTGGCTGAGAGAAGCAGAGAATAGCAAAAGCCAAAAGAAAAGCAGCAGTTACCAAAAAAACACTTATAATTCTCATAGCACTCCTTTCTACAAATGCAATTAACAAATCAACAAAAATCATCCCAGATGTTTTTATTCCCGTACTTAATAATTTCATCTGAACCAACAGTAATCTTTTGACCCGTCTTCTGATGAATATATATCCTCTCAAAACCTGTATCTACAATCTTGAAGTTGTCGTGGATTGAGTAGAAAAGTTCATCTCTCAACTCCCACTTTCCTTCATCAGTAAGCTTATATAAAGCTATCTGGAATAAATGCTCTTCCATTACCGGCACAATCATGCCCTCACCTTCAATCCGATGTGAATTTATACTTTCTAAAAAATATTCTTCTATAGCGGTATAAAGTTTAATTAATTCATCTACCTTCATTGAGTAATCCTCCTTAATCTATAGTAATTACTGGACAGCTTTTCTTCTTTACACTTTCAGCATCAGTATTGAAACAGCTGATTAAAGAAATGAAAAATCCGTCCTGTTTTGTGTTCTGACTAATGCTGAAGATTAATAAATCACCTGTTCTCTTGTTGAAGATGGCAAACCTATTTCTGGTTGATAAAACAAAATCACCATTCTCCCAGAGAGCATACTCAATATCCTCTTCATCTGTTTCTAAAAGGTCAAAATACGGCTGCAGTTTATTAGAAATGTACAGCTCATAAACTTCAGGAAAATCCAAATCTCCGCCAAATAGATAAAAATCAAAAGTCCTCGCTTTTTCAGTTACTCTACACATAATAATCTCCTTTCAATTTAAACTGCATTAACTTGCTCCTGCTCTAAGAGTCAGGCATAATTACAGCTTTTAGGCATAAAAAAAGACCAGCATATCTAATTAAAGATACACCGGTCCACTAAATACTCAACTAAGCACTCTTATTTTTGCTGTCAATTCTTTTAAAGCTCTGTAGAATACTAAATAACTCCTTGTATTCTTTGTTACTTAAATCATTTATAGATATTTTATCGACTTCTTTCATCTTCTTTACATGTTCCAGGTATTCAAATAGGTCTTTTCTCAGCTTAACATCGCCATCAACCAGGGCTTTGATTTCTTTTTCTCTGCCGGTTAGCTTCTTCACTTTCCCATTGTTAGATTTACTGACAGTTTTCTTCTTTTCTTCAGTACTTAGCTTATCTACCTTATCCTGACTACTCTTATTCTCTCTGTCCTCCAGCCTTTGAATATTCATCTCCTCCTGAGATACAAGACCGCTGACACTGAAAGCTCTCTTGAGGCTCATACTCTCAGCAACCTTTAAAATCATGGCAGAAGGATACCTGTTCCAAACGCTGTTATAGCCGTTATACTCATCATATGGAGCGAAGACATAGACAGGATACTTGCGGTCCTTCCTATAGACAAGGGCATAAGCACCTACTATATCACCCCTATCAGAGCCATATTTGTGCTCTATTCCCGTAGTGGTTCGTTTGAATTCATCATTAGCTCGAACAACATCACTTATCAGTCCGTCAAAGGCTTCATTCCTGTTAGCAATCGATAAATATCCATCACGAGAAGTCATTATGGTAGTCCTGTCTTTCTTATCCTTCCAGAAGAACAGTTCACCATTAAAAGGGTCCAATCCATAGCTCTCAGCGACATGTAGAAAAACCTTAAACTCGTCATCGCTCGCATTTTTGCAAACAGTTCTCCTTAAGAGCTCTTTCTCTTCATCAGTAAAGCTAATCAACCTGTCTTCTCTGCCGCCATCAACATTCTTTTTAGATTTAGTACTTTCCTTTGTCATTTAAATTCCTCCTTTTGATTTTTAGACATAAAAAAAGACCGAAAATCCTAAATTAATAGGAAAGCCGGCCGAAATAACAGATATTCAATTTTAACCAAGAGCTGCAAAAGCAATAACAAAAGCTACTATAGCTACTATAATGTTGCCGCTAAGGAGATTTAAAACACCTGAAGCAATCAAGACTATAAAGAGTATTAAACTACCCATCAAATCACCTCCTTTTTCTGATTTAAAATAAAAAATACCAGCTACAACTCATTCTAGAGTCATAACTGGCCTGTAATAATCCCTTTTAATATTAACCTGAAAGGGGTGGGGCATCGAAAGATTGTCTTTTTTTAATATCATATAATAGTTGTGGTCAATGGATTTTTAAAATTTCTGTTTTCTAGAATAAATTTAATAATTCTAATTTTACAAATCTAATCTTCCTTTAGTAGAACCTAAATCATTCATTTTAATAAAATTATACTGATAAGAAATTATATCTGGACATTCTAAATAGTACCCATTATTATCAGACAACCTAAATCCAGGATGTGGAGCATAATAAGTTCTACAATTGGGACAAACAAAAACTCTTTTAATAAATACTTTTCCACGTATAGTATTTATTGGAAACTCTTCTGAAGGTTGAAACACCGTTTTATAAATTGGTATATTACATTTTGGACATCCATAAGAAGATATATAAAAACTTTCCGAAATTAAATCAGGTGCATCCAAATAATTATGATTATATTTGAAATCATTATCTTTCCAATTTGCCATTTTAATCATCTCCATTATATATATTCACTTATTTCATTCCAACAAGTTGAATACGCAAAGTAAATTATAATTTTTTTAAAAATTATTTTGTATTATAATAAAATATTATTTAATTTGACTAATTATAATAATACTCATGAAACCATCTTAAATTTGGATACTCTCTCCCATTATCTATAATCCATATATTTTCAAAATCCCAATCAATAAATGTTTGCTTTTGCATCATATCATAAGCATTAACGGCATTACCTTTTTCTAAATAATCTCCCTGATAATTAAATTCTTTAAGAAAATAACTTGATTTAATATTTCTATCAGTTCTTCCAACTAAATTTCCACTCTTTTCATCAGAAGAAATATTAACAGATGTATAACAATTTATAATACTATCTGCATTTAAGTTTAAATAATTTCCACTATCCCAACCGACAAGTCCCCCAATATTATTTATACCTGAAACTTCACCATTTGAATAACAATTTTTAATTATTTTTTCATTTCCACCAACTAACCCACCTACACTTATTCCAGCTTCTATTTTGCATTCTGTAAAACATTCACGAATAATCCCATGATTTATTCCAACTAATCCACCAACTCCACCTAATCCTTCTTCTATATTTACTTTAGTGTAACATCTTTCAACAATAGCATTTTCTATTGCTCCACTATTTTCACCAATTAATCCTCCTACAGTATTTCCACCTTTAATTTCTCCATTAACATAACATTCACTTATATTTACTCCTTGGTCAGTTCTTCCAATTAATCCACCTATTTTATCACCTCCATTGACTTCTCCATAAAATTTACTGTTATTAATGTGTCCCCAAGTATTTCCCACTAATCCACCAATTGTATTTTTGCCACTAACTTTCCCTCTGACTTCACAATTTTTTATCAAACCATAATTATTGCCAACTAAACCTCCACAACGATTAGCACCAATAACTGTTAAATTTTCAAGTATTAAATTTTTAATGACTGATTTTTTTTCAACATTTCCAGAATAACCAAAAAATCCTACATTTTTTTTGTTGTTGTCTTCTATAGTCAAATTTATAATCTTGAAATTATTACCATCAAAACTACCTGTAAATGAATTATAATTATTTTTTCCTATAGGTTCCCATTTTTTTCTTTTGCAAAATATCTCCATATTTATATCAGAAATTAATTTAAAATGATAATCTAAATGATTTCTTATTTTGTCTAATTGCCCGGGGTTTTTAATTAAATATGGGTCATCTTTTGAACCATTACCACCAGCAAATTTATCTGCACTCACATTATAGGATGGGTCAGTAAAAAAATCATACAAAAGTTCTAAATACGATTTATCATCTTTTTTAAAAACATAAGCCATATAAAATAATATCAAACCAATAAATGATAAAAAAATACTGATTGTTATCAAATTAACACTCCTCATAAACTTTTGGTTGTAATTTTAGCTATTAAATATTTTCTATTTAAATTAGCTCCTAAAATATTTAATGCTGTAATAATAATTATTATTTGGATTGGAGAAACGCTGAAAACCTAATACTTAAAAAATGGAATAGCAATTATCAAATGAATAGTTCCATTATTAAACATTAAAATTTACTCCTTTCCTTAGATAAATTAATTTTGTTAATTAATATACTATTATAATTAAAGAAAATTAATAAAAATCCTTTAATTAATTCAATAAATTTCCTTAAAATATATTTTATACAAATTACGACATTTATCGCAAAAAAAGACCAGCTACAACTCAATCACGAGTCATAAGTGGTCTATAATAAACCCCATTAAATATTAAACTGAAAGGGGATGGGGCTTCGAAAGATTGCCCTTTCTTTATATCAGATAATAGTTGTTGTCAATGGATTTTTCAAATTTTTGACCCAGGGGGTAAATTTTTAAGAAACTAAACCAAAAAGATTCTGCCTTGTAGATTTTAAAATTTCTTTTGCTGTTATAAAGTGAATTTTGGCAACTTCTTTCAATTCTGTTTCTCCGTATTCACTGACAAATTTTTTACCTAATTCAAGTACATTATCTCCATTGTAGCCTTTTGGAAAATCAAGACCATATTCACTGGACAGGTCCTCTATCTCTCTCAAAAATTTTTCTCTTGCAAGAATACTAGCCGCAGCTACAGCAATATTGTTCTCTGCTTTTGTTTTATGCTCTATGTGAACACCACTGCTGATTTCAGTCAGGTAGTTTTCAACATCGCTCTCCTTACCAAACTTATCCGAGAGAGCATTTTTGCAGTCAACTTTTTTCAAAACTCTTTCTAAAGCTTCAGCATGACCCCACCCAAGCATTTTATTTGTATTTTTAAAATTATTTTTGTAAGCTCTATTGTAAGCAGCACTATCAATATTAATAACCTGAAACTCACACCATTCTTTAATCTTCTGTGCATACTCTCTAATCTTGTAATCCTCTAAGTCTTTGCTGTCGCGAACACCTAAATCAATCAATTTCTTGCGGGTATTTGTATCAACATGAACTGCCGCTATCACTAGAGGTCCATAAAAACTGCCCTTCCCGGACTCATCTACACCAATTAGACCGTTTGATTTTCTGCGATTCGAACTAACCCCAGCCCTTTTTAGTCCTGGTCGAAAAGAACTTCCAACATCTGACCGATTATCAGTATTACCACCCTCAACCACAAGTGAAGAAGCCTCATCTTCTTTCGAAACAACATCTTTAGATATAGAATCAACCTTCTTACCTTCAACCACCATCAACAGCTCATCATAAAAAGAACTGTTATCCACATAAACTCTACCTTGAATTCTAACCTTACCCGACTTATAGATGGTAATAGTCAAAGACAGATGCTTATATATAGCTAATACATAATCTTCAGTCTGCTCAACTTTCTCTGCACCTAAACCTTCAAGATAATCAACCACAACTGATACTATTGATTCATTAACCTTTATTGTTTTTCCTACAGAGCGGCTGTTCTTCTTCCTATCGTACTTATCCAAAACATCAGCTGTCAGCTTTTCCAGTTTAGACTTAAGCCTTTCGTCGTCAATTTGAGAAAAGTCAGCAGTAATCCCCTTCTTCTTACTTTCAAACAATCTAATGAGGTACTTCTTTCCCTTAAGTACATTAAACTGCAGGCCATCCTGAATCAGCTTCTGGTCCTCCACCTTATATCCCTTAGACTTCAATTTAGCTTTAACTTCCTTGTAGCAGTCAATCTTTTTCAAATGGCATCACCTTTCTATATTTTTGATAATATTATAAATATTGTTAATATTGGTTCTAAAATGGCCTCAAGAGACTATTACAGCCCCATAAAGAGCCTTTATCGACCTAAACTGCAGAACGCCCAAACTACCCAATACCCCCTCTAAAACAGCCAATTTGAACTCCTGAGCATCTATTTTTAGATGCTTTTTAAAATAACAAAAATCCGACATAAATGCCGGACCTGATAAGAATTTATTTGATTTTTTGTTCTAACTACATTATATCTCTGAAGCTTTCATTTTTCAACGGTTTGGAAACCAGCTGTAAAATGTAAAGTGTATGGTTGTTGGAACAATTACTTTCTAATTTGTCAATTATTGAATAATGAAGTGGTTAGATGGTATAATTATGTTAAGAAATAGAGAAATATATATGACACTACTGTCTGTTTTTTGCGACTTTTTTAGCTTCTATACAAAAATTTAACTCAAAAAAGGATGAATAAACTTGGCAAATAATTCGACTGCAAATTTTAATGCATTAGTTTCAGAAACAGAAAATGACTTTAATCCTGTAGATTTTTTTAATACTTACAATAAACGCCCTTACAGATATGATGATTCATATGTTATAGCTGGTAATCATGTAGAAAGAAGAAAATATTCTGATTTTATACACTGTAATTACAAAAGTGAATTTCCTGGTAGTAAAAAAGGAACCAAAAACAAAAAAGTTAAAGGCAAGGGTGATAATTCTAAAGAAAATGGTAGCGATGATACTTCAAGGAGCAATAAACGCAGAATTAAAAACTTGAAAAATATTATTAGATGCAACAATAGAGAATTAACAACATTTCTTACTATAACCTTAGGAGATGTTGACTATAAAGAATTAGTTTCCAACTCTGTAAAAAAGAAGCCTGAAGTAATGCATGATGTTTTCCCTGAATTCTTTGAAAATCAAAACGAAATTCTTAATATGTTGTCTGGCATTAAAAAACTAGATAAATTAAGTGATACTGACTATTTTAGACTTAATGATAATAATTACAATAAATTTTTAAGAAAAAGAATAATTGCTTTTTTATCAATTACTACAAATAAAGAAGATTTAGTTAAAAATAGGCTTTACAGCAAATATGGAGATTCGATTTCTATGAAAAGGTTAAATGAAAAGGTCAAAAGAAAAACTGTTAGTCTTCTAGATGATTTAATCTTCGAAGGAAACCCATATTCTGTAGATGATGCAAATCATAGATTTGAAAATTTTAGAAAGAACATAATGCCGAAACTTTTGAACGATATTGATAGTGATATAAATAAATTTAAATATCTTAAGGTCATAGAATTTCAAAAAAATGAAAAAATCCATTTTCATATTCTCTGTAATTTACCATATATAGACCAGTGGACACTCCAAAAAAAATGGGGTAATGGAATTGTAAATATTTTTAGAGTAGATAAATTAAATGTAGTTTTAGATGGAATAAACTTTAAAATAACCGATGAAAGAAATTTAAAATATTATAAAATGCAACGATATTTATCTAAAGAAGTAGAAAAAACAAGCATGTACATTAAAAACAATCAACTTTATACAACTTCCAATGGATTAAATAAACCGATTAGAATAAATAACCCCTACTTATTAGATTATGTCAGAGGACTTATAAAAGAGCTTAAAATTAAACCTGTTAATGAATATAAACATAAAAGTGATAACGAACATGGAGTAGATTACAGATGTGAAGAATACCAATTCCCTAATTATGATTTATATTATAAGGTATACGACCTCCTTCAAGAATTATATCAGGAGATGGAGGAGATTAGAATAGCTAAAAATGAAAGCTTCATAACCCAAGAAATTTTTGATGAAGTAATGATTAGACATGGAATGGGTAAAGATTTTGGTGCTGAATAGCTTTATCCTTCTAAATTAGAGGCTCTAGAAGCAAAAAGTTTTTGTTTAGCTGTGGAATTGGTTAACTTTTGAATTTTAACCCACTAAATTTAATTTATTATTTGAAAATATATGTAATTAGTGATAATATTTATTTATAATTTAATAATTCTACTCTTATTAAGAGTGGTGGAGGGAACGGACCCGTTGAAACCCAGCAACCCCCAATTAGGGAAGGTGCTAATTTCCGCAGCACTATTGCTGAAAAATAAGAAAAGATGCTGATGAACGACTAATGAGCTCTTCTCTTGTTGAGAAGGGCTTTTATTTTTATTATTTATTTTAAATAATGCTGCAAAAAATAATGGGTCATCTTTAAATTGAAAAGGAGATGATTAAATGTTTAAAAAAGTAAAAAACCAGATTTTAGAACTTAAGAAAAACTACTATGATATTCAATTTTATGAGATTGAAGTTAAGCTAATTGAGATAGAAAAAGAATTAGTAATTCTCCGTAATAAAGAAGAAGTTTTAATAAAACCCTTAATAAAAGAATTCATTTCTCATATTCGGAGTTTTAAAACAAGATTATACGAATTGACACATAAGGAACGAATTAACTCATTATTAAATGTTGTAAAAGAAATTGATTATATCATCAAAGAGCAAATTAAATCAGAAAAATATCATAAAAATCTAATTGAATCAATGGAAAAAGAAGACACTACTAAATTATCTCCTAGCGAGAAATTTTACCATCATTTGAAATTAACATATTTAAAAGAAGGAAAAACAGAAGATGAAATTGAAGAGTTTTCTAGATGTATGTACATGTAGCAGTTCTATTTATTTTTAAAAAAATAAAATAAGCTAGAAAAAATATAAAAAAAGCAGATTACTGATAAATTTGAAGTTTAACTTTAGATTAAAGGGTTTTAGTGAACAAGCCAGTGTTAACGCACATGGATATAAAACGAGAAAAAGCTTTCTTAATGGAATTAAAACTAAAAAAGTTTAATATTGGGGGAGAAAAAAATTAAAATAATTAAAAAGATTTTATATTTAATTTTATCAATTATTTTGGCTTTTGTTATTAATTCAAATACTCATATTATTTCTTTGAATTTAGGGTTAAATTATAATTCGTTAAAAAATTTAACTTCATTTCTTTTTATGATTTTATTATCATATTTGTTTATAAAAAATTTACCAGAATTAATTTCAGATTTATTTACAGAACTTTTAATACCTCTACTAAAAAAAAATAAAGGAAAAATCAAAGAAAAGATTTCAACCTCAAAAGGAAAATTTGAATTTATTCTAGGAATAGTGGGAACAGTATTTATTTTTTATAACATTTTTCCAGGTATATTTGAAATTTCAGAAAGTTTAATTATGAAAATAATAACGACAATTATAATTATATTTATAACATATAATATTTTTAGTAATTTGACAGTTCTTTTTACTATATTATTTTTAATATTGTCTATGACTATTGCTATAAATTTACTTGAAATCGGTTCAACAAAAGAAGAATTAATTAAAGCATTATTAATATTTCCATTTGCTTTTGGATTGAGTATATTCTTAAGTTTTAAGTTTGAAAAGTTAACAAATTACATTTTTAGAATAAAAGCGATAGAAGAAAATCAATAAAGTATAATCTGGTTTTTACAGAGAAAAGTTCTTCATAGAATTATCCATTACATCCTGATTGACACCAATATAGTCTAAAGTAACGCTGGGAGCTGAATGATTGAATAGCTGCTGCAGCAGAGCAACATCTTTATGCTGCTTGTAGTGATGATAGCCGAAGGTTTTCCTGGTTGAGTGACATCCAATAGATTTCAAACCAACATTAGTGCCGGCTTCATTTAAAATTCTGTAAGCCTGGCTTCTGGATAAAGGCTGATTGGTCCCATTCCTACTTTGAAATAGGTATTCGTTGTCCGCCATATTAGCAATATATTCATCCAGGGCGTTTCTCAACACAGAATTGATGAAGAATTTTTTTGATTTACCTGTCTTTTGCTCTTTCAGGATAATATGAGTCTGATTTCTGACATCCTCCACTTTAAGTTTGAGCATATCTCCAATTCTAAGGCCAGTGTTTATTCCTAGCACAAACAAAAGATAATTTCTGTAGTTGTCCTTCAAGAGTTCCATCTTCACCTCTTCAATTTTTTGCTTGTCACGAATCGGTTCAACTTTATTCATCTGCAAAACTCCTTTCTTCTGGTAGATGATTTTAAAAAATCAACTTTAACTAATTGCTTTTCTGGAAAGTGATCTCTTTCCAGGAGAGCGATAAAATAAAATAATTTATATACATTATATTGCATTAAATAATAATAATCAACACATTATGTTGTATTAATAACCATAAAAAAAGATAAAAATTACCATAAACATTGATATTGCAGAGCTTACAGCAATTTTTATCAATACACCTTAATTGAGATTGTGTTGTATTGATAAATTTAATAATAAAAAGGTTTAATTTTATTTTTATTGAATTATTTAATGAATAGATAATCTTACAAATTATTTTAAAGGAGGAAAAATGGATAATATAATTGAATTTCCAAAGGAAAAAGAAAGAAATTGGTTGATAATAGAAAAAGCTATTAGAGAGCAAATAAATAATCAAACAAATTTGTCAGATGAAAATATTAATTATATTTGTAGACGAATGAAAGATTTTTATTTAGAATATATTGATAATAATTTTAGTTTTAATTTTAAAATGCCAAATGACATATCAGAAAAAACCTCTAAAAAAATAATTGCTTCAGTTCAAAAATCTTTTAGTAACCAAATACATGAATATACAAACCAAATTTTATTTGAACGATTAATATTAGAATTAGATTTATTAATGAAGGGTTATACTTTTAAATAATTCAAAATTTTGCTTCAAAAAAATTTATATAGGGGGATTTATTATGAAAAAAATTATTATCTTAACTATTCTTATTTTGTTATTTTCCGTCAATGTTGGTGCACAAGAAATTATAAATACCAGTTCTTTTGTCAATAGTATAGGCTATTTAAATGTTGTGGGAGAAGTTAAAAATACTTCATCTAACTCTCTTGAATACGGACAGATTATAGCTAGTTTTTTAGATAGTGAAGGAAATGTTGTAGATACTTCAATGACTTACACTAACATAGACATAATTAAACCGGGAGCAGTTGTTCCATTTAAAGTTAATGTTAAAAATAATGAAAAAATAAAACAGTATTCACTGCAGTTTCAGGCTAATCAAACCAATAATCAAAAAAGAAATATTGAAATTGTAAATAACTCAAGTAATGTAAATTCTATTAACTACCTGGAAATAAGCGGTCAGGTTAAAAATAATACTTCTGAAAGTCAGGAATATGTACAAATTGTCGGAACATTTTACGATGAAAATGGTGTAGTTGTAGATGTTGGAATGACATATTCTAGTGTCGATGTTTTACAACCAGGAGGTACATCACCATTTAAGTTGACTGTACAAAATAGAGATGAAATTACAGATTATAAACTACAAGTACAATAATAGATTTACATTATTTAATAGCCTAGGCTAAATACCTAGGCTATTTTATATTAATATATAGTTACATTATCTAAAGTAACTTGGGCTGTCATAAAATCTGATATACTTACAATCTCACCTTTGAATTTTATGACTTTTCCTTTGTTTAATTCAATTGCAACATCTTGAGGAATATTTTGTAGATATACTTCTTGAGTACTCATAATAGCATCAGTTGAATCAACATCTATCCAAACTTTATATTTATCATTCGTCATTTGTTCTTTCACTTCTTCAATATGCCCAGTCCAAACCACTTTTTTATTAATAATACTATCTATATAGTTTTTAAACTGTACATCAGTCATTTTTTCATAATTATTTTCTATTTCATTATAAGTAATGTTGCTAATTACTTCTTCAAAAACAGCAGTTATATTTTTATTAGAGTCCATTCTAATAGTAATTTCATTACCGTTTTTTTTGATATTTTCCCAGTTGCTAAAAGCCCAACCTTCAGCAGGGATTGCAGTTATCTTTTGATTTTTATTTCTCTCTACTTCTACTTGATTGGAAGGCTTTATTTTACCTTTTCCTTCTAATGCTACATTTAAACTGTATGTTTTAACAGTTTCAGTGGTAGAATTTGCTGAATTTGTTACTGTTGTTGAATTTTCTTCATCAGGCGAAATAAATCCTATGAAAAATATAATAAAAATTATTCCACTTATAATTATCTTTGATTTTTTTCCAAATGAGTTAGATTTCCAAAGAAGAAAAACACCTATAGGAAAAAATAATATAAGAGTTAAAACAACAAACCATTTTTTATAATACCATTTTGTTTTATCATTTAAAAGTTTGCCATCTTCATTATTGATTGTTTCAAACTCCATATTTTCATTGTCTTTATCTAAATTTTCATTTTGGGGAGTATTACTACTACTTTTTAGATTCTCACCGCAATTACTGCAATATTTATTTTCTTCACTAACTTCTTCGCCACAATTTGGACAAAACACTTAATTACCCCCTCAATTTATTTGTTATTTTTAAGATTACCTGATGGTCCTTCTTCTACAACAGAGGACTTTTTCAAAAATAATCCAATTATTAAAGCAGAAACCATTGGTACAAACCAAGCTAGAAAAATAATCCCCATACCTAATCCTGTTCCAATTACTGCTCCCACTTGTTCAGCACCAGGTGCTGACTGATTAATAACAGAACTAGAACCAATAAAACCTGTAATTCCAAATATAAACATAGTGATTGTCCATACTAATGCAAAGTTTTTTAAAACATTCCAACCGGTTCCACCTTCTCTAACTTCATTTTTTTTAAGGTTTCTTTTAGCAAAATAAAATGGTAAAAGAATTGGTCCAATAAATAGGGTCCCAATACCCCAACCAAACATGTTGTTTTTCCTTTTTTTCGCGTCAAACAATACCCAGATAGCTATAATACCATAAATAATAAAATAAAGCATTTTAATCCCCCTTGATTTTTTTGTCAAAAAATGACTAGAAATGCAGGAAATAATCAGCAATAAAAAAATAATTTTCCTATTTCTATATTTATATATAACTATAAATATTCCTTTAATTTTATATTATTATAAAATTGATTTCATATTTGTCAGAAAATAAGAAGAATAGAATTAGATGTACCCCGGGATGAGATTAGATAAAAAATTATATAAAATTTTCACATTATAAAGTAAAATAATAGTATTGCATTGCTTAATAACCTAGGAATAAATATTTAGTCTATTTTTTTATGTTTTTGTTGACTATTATTTAAAAATTTAGTAAACTTATAATATAACTTAATATACTTAGTAAACATAAGTAAACTATTGTAAACTTTAATATTTATAAAATATATTCTATATAAAAATACAATCAAAATATTAGGAGGTTAATAATATGTCAGAAACCTGGAGTGCTAAAGTAACTAAGGAAACCAAAGAAAAGATTAATGAATTGGCTGATATGAGTGATTTTGGCAATCGTGGTGACTTTGTAGAGCACTTACTTAGCTTATACAATATTAATGCTGTCAAAGATGATATACCTGAGCTTAGTGGTGATTTAGACTCTCTTAACACTATCACTAAAGAACTAACTAACATTTTCGCTGGAATGGGTGAAAAAATGGCTGTAGCTTTAAGGCAAAAAGATAATAAGTATCAGCAGCAATTGAAAGAAAAAAATGAGGTTATAGTTGATTTAGAGGATAAGCATAAGGAGTTAACTGAGCAATATCAGGAGCTAAAAAACACCTCTGAAGAAGAAAAACAATCTTTATCTGAAGAACTCTCAGATTTAAAAGATGCTTTAGAAGACTCAAAGAAAAAAAACAAGCAGCTAGAAAACTCACTGGAAACAAAAGATGAATTTATTTTTAATCTGCAGCAACAAAAACAGGATTTAAAAACTGAAATCTATAAAAAAGATGAGCAGCTGGAAGATTTACCTAAGATGAAAGAACGCTTAAAGGTACTTGGAGCTGATTTGGAAGAGAAAGAAAAAGAAAATGAGAAGCTGGAAACTAAAATTGAATCTCTCAATCAGAAGCTTAAAGATAAAGATACTGCTATGGATAATATGAAGGAAAAGCTAACAAATGAAAAAGAACGAGCACTATTAGAGCAGGAAAAAGAACTTCAAGAGCAGCTGCAGGAAGAAAGAGAAAATTACAATCAGAAGGTTCAGGAGTTACTAGATAGGCTAGAAAAAGGAGATAATTAAAGTGAAGCAGTTTTATATTAAGGCATACAATTCAGCTGTTAAGTACGGGAATAATCAGCTGCGAAAAATGGTGTGGGCAGAAAATAAAGATGAAGCATATGATAAATTTTATAAACAGTTTGAAGAACCGGAAACTGTTGATTCTAACAATGTTTATATTAGGAGAATCATAGAAGTTAATGAAGAAAATAAGGATTCACTGGATGATTATTAATTTACCGATATCTTTTCTGCAACTGGAGATATTAAATATCTATCTGTGATTTGTATTCCCGGCTCATAATAAATTTAATCCACCTCTCTGTTTTATTATTTAAAAAAATGGATTAATGTTTTTATATGATGTGCAGTAATTATGCCTTTTCTAAAAATTCAAATGGTATTATTGGTATATTATTTTCATAATTACAATCAATTAGATGGCCTTTTACTTCATCAACAAATCTTTCAGGTATTATTAAAGCTTCCAAATCATTTTCATTGAAAACAAAATCCCCTTTTTTGCTTCTCCATTCTCTTTCTCTATAAAAAGTTTCATTGTCATTTTCACTAAATCTTGTTATCTTTACAAATTTTCTTAATTCTCCTAAGTAATTTTCGAGAAAATCTTTATATTCAGGGTTTTCTTCAAGTCCAAACAAATAACTAAATAAATCAAAAACTGATTCTTTTTCATCAAATTCTTTATTTAAATCTAATTCCCTTTCAAGATTTATTTTTATGTCACTGGGAATAGGAAATTCAGGTTCCATATACAATACTGGATTAAAATTATTATGTATTGAATTTGCAGAAAAACCAATTGCTACCTTGCCGTAGTAATCTGCATGGTGTAATAAATCCTTAAATGGAATATCACATACAGAACAAAATTCTTTTGTTTTTATTTCACCATGAATTTTTTCAGGCGAACCAGCAAGTAATTTTTTTGATGATAATATTAGTTTCAATATCTTAACACATTCTTTTGATTCTTTAGCTTTCCCTTCTATTTCTTTAGGCATTTTTGTTTTGCTCCAATTTACATCAGGACTCCCAGTAAAATGCCAATAAATATTTGAATAATATCTTTGCATTATAACCCCCTCTATCCATATTATCAGATGACTTCATTTTTTGAGATGTATTTATATTTTTAATCTTTCTCTTGTAGTTTTTAATTCACTTTCAATTTTTTTAATTCTAGTTTTTTTAGAATCCATTTTAGCTGCCACCTTCTCTATAAACAATTATCTATCAATTAATTATCCTTAATTTCTTTTTTCCATTCCGATTTATCCCTTTTAAAAATAATTGTTTTCGTTGGATTAACAAAAGAATGACAAACTATTTTATCTACTTCATTAATATCAATATTCTTATCTGATTCAACTTCACCTTTATAATACTTAAACAATTCCTTTTCTTCTCCCTTATCATTTGAAAAACCATAAGGTGTTTTAAATTTTTTTATTATTTCACCATTTGTCGAATATACTTCCGCAGCAATATTATCTTCCATTCTATATCCTCCTAGTTAACTCATCGATTGATTTATACTTCAAAACATACTGATTCAATCCACCCCTGGGCTCATATCCTAAATAGCCTTCCTTCCAGGCTTTTTGAAAATAATCTTCAATCATAGCTGGATTCATCAAAAACAACTTATAAAACTCTGCCTTTTCTTTAATATGTTCAACAGACGGATTAAGTATGTTAAAATTCTTAGCTTCCTCAAATCCCGCAGCATACTCTGAATATAAAGCATAAACCACTGTTAACAGTTGTGGCTGATAGGTTTTTACCTTAACCTCATTATCTTCCACTTCAGCAACCTCAAAGTCTACCAAAGCCTTAACAATGGACCGCGCTGTTTTTTTCATTGTGGATTGAGCATAATCTAAATAATCAGAGATGAAAAATAAAATATCACTACTTTTAACCACATACTCATCATCTACCCTTAACTTCGGATAAATGAAATTAACTAAAGTTTTTTTGAAAATAAGTTCTTCCTGAAGATAATGATAAAACATCAGCTCTTTATTTAGTTTAATACCATCAAAATCAATCAGTTTAATTAAAGCTCTATTTAAATTATCATCAAAGTTAGTTAAATATCTTTTATTGATTTGATTCCAGCAGTTATTTCGGGCTGATTTTGAGAATTTGTTTATCTCAAAGTTTTCTTTTAAACTTTTTTTATCCTTAAATTCTTTTGCTAACCTCAAAGCTTCCATACCTTCATTAATATATGTACTGTTAGTTATAGATTTAAACTCCAAAATCAACCCTCCTTTAAACTTCTAAAATCAAATAAGATTTTACAATATACTGCGCTGTTTTTTTATAGTTTATTTTTATTCTTAAAAATTAGATTCAAGGTTTTCTTTTAAAGCATTTTCAATTACCTTATAATCTTCTTTAGTTAAATTTCTAAAAGACCCCTGAAAATATGCCCCCCATTTTTTCTTGCTCTTAATAAAATTCAAATTATCCCATATATTTTTTACAAAAATCATATTCTCAAATTTTTCACAAAAATATACAGGTTTAGTTTCAATTCTTACAGGAAAAAGATTAAACCAATCACTCCAAATTTGAGTTTCATCATAATAATATTTACCTGTAATTTCAGTAATTGCACCAAATACATATTCTCCTTTTATATAATAAACTATCCTATCCCCAGGTTTAAATTTTTTTACTGAATTTTTGTATCTTTCTGGAAACCCGGCTATAGAAAATTTGTTTTTTATATCAATTTTGAAATCTTCTGGTGGTGTATTTAATAAATAATAATTTTTATTTTCTTTTTTCATAAAAATCTCCTTTTTAATTAAAAAAATTTATAGTAAACTCATTTTAAATTAAATCAATAATTTAAAAATACTTATTTGAATTTGACAATCTAAATTATTGCAGTTATTGTTATTTGTAAGACTATATTTATTTTATAATATAATAATACATATGGAAAGGGGATTCACTTTGAAAACAAATATACTAAAAGCTCTGATTAATTTGGACTCTGTTGGTAATAATAATGTTTCTCAAATTTATCAAAGTAAAAATAGAATAAATAGTGTAGGAGAATCTCTAGAATATTTTATTAAAGATATTTTTTGCGATTCATTCAATATTGAAGAAGTAAAAGATAAAGAAAAAAATTATAGTAATTATTTATCCTATTCTGGTAATCAAAATAATCCTCCAGATTTTATCATTGAAAATGGAGATGCTGTTGAAGTAAAAAAAATTCAATCTCAAGGTTCAAATATTGCTTTAAACAGTTCTTTTCCAAAAGACAAATTGTATAAAACAGATTCTAGAATAACAAAAGCCTGTAAAAATATTGATGAAGAATGGGATGAAAAAGATATTATATATGTAATTGGTGTTGTAAAAAAAGGAAAACTAAAATTATTGTGGCTTGTTTATGGAGATTGCTATGCCGCCGATAAAGAAATTTATTTGAAATTGTTTAATGGTATTAGTGATTACATAAATGATATGCGATATGAGTTTGCTCAAACAAATGAAATTGGTAAAGTTAAAAGAGTAGACCCTTTAGGAATTACAGACTTCAGAATAAGGGGAATGTGGCATATTAAAAATCCCTTAAATGTATTTAACTATTTAGATTCTGTATATTATAATAAAGATAATGATTTAGAAGTTTATGCTATTATGAAAGATGAAAAATATAATAGTTTTGATAAAAGTTATAGAGAAAAATTAGAAAATGAATCTTCTCCAAATTTAAAAGTCAATGATGTTGAAATAAAAAATCCTAACAATCCAGTAAATTATATAAATTCTAAATTAATTAAAGGAACTTATAATTTCTAATTTAAAAGGAGAATAATAATGTCTAAAAAAAAGTTCGAATTAGTTTCACTTTTTTCAGGATGTGGCGGTCTAGATTTAGGTTTTAAACAAGCCGGTTTTAGTATTGCATGGGCAAATGAGTTTAATAACAAAATATGGGAAACTTATAAATATAATCATCCAGAAACTGAACTTGATACTCGTTCAATCATTGATATTAAATCTTCTGAAATTCCTTTCTGCGATGGAATAATTGGTGGACCCCCATGCCAGAGTTGGAGCCTAGCAGGTTCAATGGGAGGCATAGACGATAACAGAGGTCAATTATTTTATGAATATGCAAGAGTATTAAGAGATAAAATGCCTAAATTTTTCTTAGCTGAAAATGTACCTGGAATTATATCTAAATCTCACATAAAAGAATTTAAAAAAATAATCACTTTGTTTGAAGAAATAGGATATGAAGTTAATTATAAAAAGTTGGATTCCTCTTATTATGGTGTTCCTCAAAACAGAAAAAGAGTTTTTATTGTGGGCTTCAGAAAAGATTTAAATCTAAAATTTGAATTTCCAAAAAAATTATATTCTGACTCTAACCCAAATAAACCAAATATATTAAAACTAGAAGATTCTATAAAAGATTTGCCTGAACCTTTAGCAGCTAAAGAAAAAAATTATACAAATGGGGATAAACTTAATATTAATGCTCACGAATATTATATAGGGAGTTTTTCATCAAGATTTATGTCGAGAAATCGAAAAAGAAATTGGGATGAACCAGGTTATACTGTTGAAGCTAGTGGTAGACATGCAAAAATACACCCTAACTCTCCTGACATGGTTAAAGTAGAAAAAGACAAAAGAATTTTTGAAGGAGATGGAGAACCTAGAAGACTGTCAATTAGAGAATCTGCAAGAATTCAAACATTTCCTGATGAATTTAAGTTTTTTTATGATAAACTTAATGATGGATATAAAATGGTTGGCAATGCAGTACCAGTAAACTTAGCTAAAGTTTTAGCAAAAGAAATAAAAAAACAGTTATTAACTAATAATGATAATAATTCTACTTACAAAAACATGAAGATGTTTACGATGGTTTAAAATATCTGCACTTTTCTTTTAAACAACACTTATTACACTTAGGGTTTCTTGATTTGCATATTTTACCAGAAAAATCTAATATTGCAAAGTTGTATTCTTTAAATTTATATTCTTTAGTGCAATCTCCAAAATAATAAAAACTTCTTATTATTGCTAATAATTGTTCCCTTTCTTTTTTATTTGAACAACTAAATTTTAAATTATTAATTCTTGTAAATAATCTCAAAAAGTTTGTATCTATAGGAATTACCTCTTTGTCAAACGCATAGCATAAAACTGCATCAGATATATAATCTCCGACACCGGGTAATTCCTTTAATTCATCTTTTTTGTTAGGAAAATAATCACTATACTTCTCTTCAATTATTTCAGCACATTTTTTTAAATTTTCAGCTCTATAAACTAACCCCAAGGGTTTTATTATTTTTTCCAATCTACATAAATCAGCTTTTGCTAATTTGTTAACTACTGGATATTTTTTTATTATTTCCAAATAAGCAGGCTCAACTTTTCCAGCATTAGTCTGCTGTAATAAAATTTCAGCCACTAATACATAGTATGGATTATCTGTACTTCTCCATGGAAAATTACGTTTGTTGTAATTATACCAATTCATAATTTTTTCCCAAAAATAATTTTTGTCCACAGCTATCACCTTGGATTAACATTTTAATTCAAAAATTTTCTTTAGCCTTTCTTACTTTGTATATAATCTCTTCTAAATCTTGTTCAAAAAAATAATTTTCATTGAGCCAATTATAAAACTCATCATCATTTAAGCCTTCCTCATTGATATTAACCAATAAATCATATAGCTCATTTACTAATTTTTTCTGAGAATCTTTCAAAGAAGCACCCCCTTATATGCTTTCAAAATCACTAATTAACTGTTTTAAATTTTCTAATCCGTACTTTTTCTCTGGATTAACTAAATATCTTGAAGTTTCATCTTTAAATGGATTCCAGATGGTATGCCCCTGGTACTCAAATGTAATAATTTCATCTACAACATTATTGACATCACCACCAGCTGCTTCAATGACTTTCTCATTATAATCAACAATATCTTTTAATTTTGTTTCATTAAAGTTAACCACTATACCCCTCTTTTCTTGATAGAATAATTAATCTATAAATAGACTGATAATATTTGATTCTTTATAAATTTCACAACAAATTCATTTTTGTGATTGATAGGATTTTCTGGGTATATTCTCCTTCAGAAAAACTATATCCAGACTCCAAATAATTCTTAGCTGCATAAGTGTTTCCAACTACAAGATTAATACTCATATTAACATCTTCTAATATAAGAATAAGACAAATAAAAGAAAAACCCACATATATAATACTTTATTTATTAGTGTCGATTATTCTAACACCCTCCCCTTATAATCCCTGTTATATCAGGAAGGTAATTTTCTAATCACCCGTCGATTATTTTAACACCCCCCCGTCGATTATTTTAACACCCCCCCCTAAAGGTTGTCGTTATAACAGGGAAGTAAATCTCCAATTAGATTTAAACCAATAATATGCAGGTTAAAGTCTCCATTCCTCGCTCATTATAATCATATCTTCGTTTAAGATAAAGTGCATCTTCTAGAGCCTTTATATGGTCGCTTACAGTCTGTCTTTTTATACCCAATCTATCAGAAAGGGTTAATGTGCTTGGAAAGACAGAACCATTGTTAAAAGAGTATTTTAAAAGCAATATGTAAACTTTAAGCTGTGATGGTTTAATAGCCTGATATATTGCACCATTAATCACACCATTGTTGACAAGAGTATATCCGGTACCATAAGTACCCTGGTCCTTTGCCTTACAGAAGGTTGCCATTCCTTTTCTTTTTTTAGTACTGATTAAATTCATACTCTCTAACTTTTTAATTCCTTTGCTAATCCTCTGCCTACTCATACACTCTTTTCCTTTATGAGTAATTTTATTTCTTATCTGTGTTGTATTTAATCCTTCTTTTTCACGAAGTAAAATAGCATAGAGAATCAGCTCATACCCTGTAATGTCCTTATATTCGCTGAATAAGCGGTTATTAATCTTAACATAGTTATCTAGCTCCAGACTGTCCAGACTGCCTTTAACAGGGCAATTATAGCGGTCACAGTGATTGCTCAACATCTCCTGCAGGTCAGGGTCTGGTATGGTGCAGCCAAGCAGCTTATAATCTTCTTTCCAGTAAGAATAAAAATCGTTTTTAATCTTAACAATCTTCTCTGGTGGATTATTCAGATGATTCCAGGCCATCACAATATCCAATGCTCTCTGCTTAGAATAACCCTTCATCTGCAGCCATTTAGTTAATCTGCCCTGTGCCCAGTTTCTCTGACCTCTATCAACACCTTTTAGTATGGACTTGATGCAGGGTCTATCTGTGCTGGGCATCCTAATACCCTTTACCCTATCTTCCTGTTTTTTAGATTGATTACCTGTATTTAAATCAAACTTTTTTTCCAAATGTTTTAAAGAGTATCTACTATATTCATTAATTTCCTTTATTTCACACAAAACAGGCTCAAATTTGTTGTTGAAAGTGTACGGTAGCCTCATTACCCTTGCAGGCTCAGCTGCTCTAGAATCGGCTCCTGTAGCCTTAGAGATGTATTTGAGGAGTGGTTTGATGTACTTTGCATTTACAGGTTCTTCTAAAAACCAATATGTATGTATTCCGTGACCTGAATTGATAAAGACACTCGGTTTTGGAACCCTGGTAGATTGAATTCTATACTTTACTTCTTCCAACCCAATATCATCAAAATCAGCCCATAGGCAGTGAACCTGAGATAGATTCTTAGCTTTGCCAGAAGTAGTATTCTTACGCCTGGCAACACCAAAATAAATGTCCTTATCCTCGGAAAAATCATATTCAGCAAGCTCTGAAGCGTCATTAAACCAAAGCCGATTAACATGACCTTCCTTATTAAACTCACGAACTTCTATTACACCTGGCATATCTCCTAAAATATACTGGTAAAATTCTTTTTTGTATGTTTTATTAAAATCTTTTACCCTCATAAAATACGCTTCCTTTCAGGTACAATCATTTTCAAAAGTTTTAAACTTTGTGTTCCTCATAATAATCATCTATCGCATTACCCACAATTTCAGATAATGTCATATCGTTATTTCTAGCTTTCAATAAATAGAGCTTTTCAATCTGTCTATTTTCTAGCATAAAAGACCTTTTCTTCTTTTCTACTTTAGAACTTTTATTCTTTTGCTCTTTTACTCTTTTACTCTTTTCTTCTTTTTCGCTTTCTTCAGCATCATCCATTCCAGCTAAAATACCTTTTGCTTTTTTCTTTACATCATCTGCCATTATTTATCATCTCCAAAGCTAATTGCTGATATTCCTTAGCTCCTCTGGCTTTTTTATCATAAAGATTTATTGGTAAACCTTTTGCTTGAGCTTCTGATATCTTTACATTTTGATGTATTACTGTGTTGAATAATTTATCACCAAAAACCTCTTTCAAATCATTATAAAATTCATCACCAATATTTGTTCTGCCATCTACCCTGGTTAATAAAGCCCCTTCAACAGCTAAATTCTTATTGATTTTTCTCCTTACAAGTTTAACCACATTAATTAACTGCTCCATACCATCAAGAGCAAATACGCTGGGCTCTAAAGGAATTATTAAGCTGTCAGCAACAGCCATTGCATTAATTGTAAGAAGACCAAGTGATGGATTAGTATCAAGAATAATGTAATCATATTTTCTACTGTCCAAATCTTCTTCAGACCTATCATAAGCTTCTTTTAAAATTTTTTCTCTACCAATAGCACCAGAAAATTCTAACTCTGCATTTGCCAACTCAATACTAGACGGGATTAAATCTATTTTGCCTGTCCAATCTTCAGGTTCTATGTTAGTTGGATAAATAGCTTCATGAAATTCGATTTCCTCTTTCATTACTTCATATATAGTGTTTTCCTTTTTTTCAAATCCTAAACCAGTTGTCATATTAAACTGAGGGTCCACATCTACCAGTAAAACTTTGTTTCCCTTTTCAGCTAATGCAGCTCCCAGATTAATCGCTGTACTAGTTTTTGAAACTCCACCTTTTTGATTTGTTACACTGATTATTTTAATAATAATTCACCTTCCTCTCCAGAAGATTCAAAAAATTTGATTTAACCTTCATCGACATCAACATTCTTATTTTCTTCTATGAAATTTTCAAAATCCTTTTCGCCAATCCTCCATTGAGAACCAACTTTAACCGCATGTAAATCTCCATTATTTATCAAATTTCTAACAGTACGTGCATCTAGATTCAATATATCTGCTAATTCGGCAGGAGAATAATATTTACTATCAACCATATTTCTTACCTCCTTCTAATTATTTACATTAATGATATATCACAAATCAATACATGTCAATGCAAACACGGAAATTAAGTTAAAGTAAAAATTATTCTTTTACTCTTTTATTCTTTTATATAAATACTCTTTTACTTAAATATTTATAAGAGGAAATATTCCTGGCTAATTAATGTGCTAACCGTTGATATAACTTAATCTAGTAAAAAAGTATACACTCTTTTCATCTTTTATATAAATACTCTTATATTCTTTTACTCTTTTATATAAAAATAGTACAAAAAATAAATACAAAAATAATCAACAGCTAATTAAATAATCGTTTAAATTTTAACTTTATAAAAAATTATTTTCAAGTTCATATATGTTTATGCAGGTAAAAATATAACAAGTTATGAATTTTAGCACCTACCAATTCCTGTGTTTATGTTTTTAGATACTTATATTGGTAAGCTCAGACATTCCTAATCATATGTATTTCTAAATTTATATGAAGGTAAAAATATTAACACTTACCAATCTTTATGTTTATATTGGATAGTTCATAACTTCTTAGTAATATATATTCTTATATATATTTACTCTTTTATTCTTTTATTCCTAAGTGGTTATGAAGTTAAAAAGATAGCCATTCAAGAATATTGATGCTTAAAAAATATTGTTTTTATGTTACTGCATTCTAAGTTTGGTTAACTCATAGACTGTTAGCTTTATATATTCTTTTACTCTTTTATTCATATATTCTTAAATTGTTTTTATAATTACTGATAGAGTTGATATAAAGGATAATTTTTGTTTTCAGAGAAATATTATTTTAAAGGAGATGTATAAACATATGAGTATTTTTATATCATTTTTCGCAATCATGATAAGTATATACAGCTTATATTTAACTCATTTAAAAAAGCCAGATATCAGCTTTTATACTGATGGAAAGATTGAAATTTTTAGCAATAAAACTTATGATAGGCAAGGTGTAAAACTAAGATTCACAATACATAATTCTGGAGCAAGCATTGGAGAAATAACAGACCTTTTATTAAAAATAGATGATGATATTTTATTAATTCCAAAAGAAAAAAATGGATTGCCAACAATAATAGTTGAGGGAAACAATTATGTAAATATTCCAATAGAATTTACTACTTTTTTAGGATTAAACACAGAATTCAAAAAAGACAATTTGTTAGATGAAAAAAAACATCAGTATATCTTAATTGGAAGATTAAATGGCGAAGAAGAGTGGGTAGAATTAATAACAAGAGAATTTATAAATAATAGAACTGTATTTTTCCGAAACGGCAGAGATAAAATCATTAAATCATATAAGGATGATAAAAATGAGTGATTTGAATGAAGTGATAGACAGCCTGGAAGGAGTTGAGAAGCTGCTAAACAGCATCAAATTCAAAGAGGTTTTAACTGGTGATAGACTCTCTGAAGAAAAAGTAGGCAAAATAAAATCGGCAACTGATGACTACATACAGCAACTGGGAGAAATAATAGAAGTCTAAATCTAAAATAATTTAAATGGTGATATAAATGTCAAAACAACAGTATTTAGGAAATTTTGATAGTAGTATATACTCGAAATTCAAAAAACTTGCTAGAAAAAATAATAACCGGGTAAGTCACTATCTAAACAGGAAAATCGAAGATTTACAGTATAACCTCCCACTTCAGCGATATTCTGATGATAAAAATTATTCTAAAAAGCGCATATTACTGGAAGATAAAAACCATAAACTAGCAAAGAATATGCTCTATATCGAGGGAATAACCATCAGAGATTATGTTCAGTCAGTGATGGAAGAATCATTAAAAAGAGAAGATTAAACTGTCCATAAAAACAGCTAAAAATCTACAAAAACAAACATTTGTATGGTATAATATATTTAGTAGAAAGGAGCTGTTTTAATGAATATTAAAGACAGAGGGAACAAGAAATGGACCGCTATGATGCTGATTGAACACAGAAAGAAATTGAAAGAATTGAAGGAACATGAGGACGATAGGAAAAAACCAATTTTAGATGACCAGGAGAAAGCGGTGATTAATTCAAGACTGCATCAGGCTTTAGAAAGAAACTTAAAGGTTAAGATTAAATATTACAGGGATAAGAGGTTTAAAACTATTTCCGGAAGAATCAAGAGAGTAGATGTGAACAGGAAAGAGGTAGTTATCAGTGATGAGGTGATTGATGTCGAAGACCTGTTGGAATTGAAGATAGTTTAAATTAATAGATGTTTATTAAAAGACCCCAATATTATCTGGAATTTAAACACTTCCAAGTAATACTGGGGTCTTTTTAGGCTTATTTAGCAGCAATCTTTTCTTTACAACTGCCACAAATAGTTCTACCTTCATACTCAATAATATCATCAGCATTACCACAGAAAATACAGGCAGGTTCATATTTCCTAAGAATAATCACTTCACCATCAACAAAAATCTCCATCGGGTCTTTTTTCTTGATACTCATAGTTTTTCTAAGCTCAATTGGAATAACCATTCTTCCTAAGTCATCAATTTTACGAACAATACCTGTACTTTTCATTATTTACCACTCCTATTATTATAGTAATTAAATTATATCATTCACAAAATTTAATTGTAAGGGTAAATTGTAAAAAATTTAATTTATTCAAAAAATTGTAATTTTTAATAAAAAAATAAATTACTATTTTTCAAAATTGTTAAACACTTTACAGAAATCAAAATAATTATATGATATAATTAAGGATAGTAAGAAGAATTTTTAAATAAAGATACAGTTGTGGAAAAATGGTTCATTTTAGTGTATAATAGGATTATAGAAAACAAAATATTTTTTTGGCAGAAATTGATATATTATGATATCAATTTTTTTGTTTTAAAAAACATCATAAAAAGAAAAATGACCACTACTTTTGGCGAAGTTAGTGGTCTAACAAAGTAATTACCTATATTTTTTGGCGAAAATATAGGAATATATGTTCATAGACATATATATTCATGTGCATAAAACATTATACCTTCTTTTATTGGAGCATGTCAAGAAATTTGTTTAAATAAATTAACTAGGTGAATTGCAAGTTGCAATGCACGGTTTTTTTGATTTTTTAAAAATAACCTGTACCTTCAGTATTTCTAGATGCTAAAACTAAGTTTTTCTCTAAATAATTCGTCTGAATTTCCGTAGCCAAACAT
>Ga0208551_10014_pt1 | contig 38501 bp, 34 predicted proteins | sample Wag4S2015_5_14_FD_187360 | JGI IMG/M metagenome (GOLD analysis project Ga0208551, IMG submission 187360) | Deep subsurface shale carbon reservoir microbial communities from Ohio, USA - Utica-2 Time Series 2015_5_14 (SPAdes) (version 2) ... | reverse complement strand
ATTATTTGTTTAAAAATTACAAAACAAAAGCTTGACACAAATTTATTGAAACAAGTAGTTGATTAAATAAGCTTTCTGTGATATTTTTTTCTATAAGGTGTTGCATCATTTATAGATTAGGATTAGTGAATAAAGTTGTTTTATCTCTATTTGTATCACAGCATTGCTACGAAAAGGAGGTTAAAATGAAAAAATTCAGAATGACAATCATGTGCAGAGATCTTGAAGCATCAAAGAAGTTTTATCAGGATTTTGTTGGATTGAAACCATTCAGAGAACTCTCGGTAGGCGAAGAAACTCTGGGAGGGGCATCACTCTGCTTCTTGGAAGATGAAAGTGGGGAGATTGAAGTGGAACTTGTATGTGCATCCAAAGGTGACAAGTGCACAACAAAAGGTTTGGTAGCCTGCTTCTTCACAGATGAAGAAGGCATCGTTGCAAAACGGCAGCAGGCACTCGACATGGGATACAATGCTACAGAGATCAGAAAACCCGATGAGAACAGCACATATTTCTATGTCTATGACCCAGACATGCTATCAATTGAATTTAGAGTCAGATAACAGAAGGTCCAGCGAACATAGAAATAACAGAGGCAGAAATTGATTTCTGCCTCTGTTTAATTACAGCAAATTTTTTATAATCTTTTTTTGGTGCCAGACAGCAAATTTGGGCTCTCATGTTATTTTCGTATTTTTTAACGTCTCAGCTTCAAAACTATTTAATTTTCGCTGCCAGCTTTTAAAAAATTAGCTGGGGATTTTAAAGGAGGTATAAAGTAGTGCATTTACCGATTTATTTATTACCTGTGGCAGGACTTGTCATAGGGGTTCTAATTTCTTTAATAGGTGGGGGTGGAGGAATATTTTATGTTGGAATGCTGACAGGATTGTTTGCTATTTCAATGGATCAGGCTGTGTCTGTATCTCTTGCAACAATTATCCCGACAACCTTGGCTGCTTCAATAAGTCACTACAGGGCAAAAAATGTAAAGCCAAAAGCAGGATTTCTACTTGCAGCAGGCGGGATTGTTGGAGTAGTTGCCGGTTCCTATCTTGTCACAATTATTCCGGTCAAAGTTCTTAAAATAATATTTGGGATTTTTCTTCTAATCATGGGAATCGGGATGATTATTTCAAGAAAGAAAAAGCAAGATAAAGAAGAAATATCAGAAAACAGACAATTTGAAGAAGTTAATGCTAATAAAGGTAAGCCTATTTCAAAGCTTTTTATAGTAAAAGGCCTGATATTTGGGGTACTTGGCGGGCTAATGTCAGGTATGCTCGGTACAAGCGGCACACCTCCAATCCTTGCCGGACTGAACAGCATAGGTCTTTCCTCTCTGGAGGTAGTGGGCACATCAGTCATGGTACTCTTTTTTATAGCTATTACAGGAGTGATAACCCATAGTGCATTTGGAACTCTGAATTGGCTGTTGGTAATTTTGCTTGCATCTGGCACTATAACCGGTGCAATTTTTGGACCTTTATTGGGTAAGCGAATAAACAAAAAAACTTTGGAAAAATTCTATGGTCCGTTTTTTATTGGACTTATTTTATTAATGGCAATTTCGATGTTCTTCTAATATTTTGTCCTAAATGTAATTTTTTAAAAAGAAGTATTGAAATATAAATTCAAATTGATGTATAATAAAGTTAAGAAGAACATTTAGATTTGACGCAACGTAATCTAACAAAGGAGTGATATAATGAAAGTCAAATGGTGGGGACATTCTTCGTTTTTAATTGAGCATAATGGAATAAAGATTATTACAGATCCTTATGATGATAGTCTGCCTTATCAAAAAATAACAGATAAAGCAGATTATGTTACAGTTAGTCATGGACATTTTGATCATAATGCAGTTGAGCGTTTGGATGGGGATTTTAAAGTTATAGATAGTTCAAAAGGATTTAAAAATAATGAAATAGAAATAGAAGCTATAAAATCCTATCATGATAGTCATCAGGGAGAAGATAGAGGTGAAAATTTAATATATTTAATTCAGTTAGAAGATAAAAAAATCTGTCATTTAGGTGATTTAGGACATGATTTGGATAATAAAATCATAAATAAGCTTAAAAACATTGACCTTTTATTGATACCTGTCGGAGGAAACTATACTATAGATGCTGAAATGGCATATAGATTAGCTGAAAAAATTAATGCTAAATTAACTATTCCAATGCATTTTAAAACTGACATATTGGACTTTCCTATCACCGGAGTAAATAAATTCACAGATAAATATGATAAAAATGAGGTTGAATTTGCCAATAAATCTGAAATAAATACTGAAAAGATAAAAAATAAAAAAGTAATAGTACTTGATTATAATTAAATTTCAAAATTGGTAAATGATTGAATGATGTCAATTTAATCACCTCCAACTATTTTTAATAACGACCACCTTTAATGAGGTGGTCGTTATTATTTTTTACCTTATTCTGGTTTTAAATTAATCCTGATATCTACTCTTTCCTCCAGCCAGTTTAAAATATCATTGATCACTGTTTCTTTTTCTTCCGAATTCAATATTTCATGGTAGAGTTCAGGGTAGGTTTTTAGACTCTTATCCTCAGAAGCAATTAGATCATAGAACTTTTCCGAACAGCTTGGGTCAACTATCTTATCTCCCTCACCATGCAGGATTAAGACTGGATAATTATACTGATCAAGGTTGTCAACCAGCCAGGGTATTCCTTCGTCTATAAAAACAACTTTAACCAGTTTTAAAGTAGTAAATTCTGAAACATAAGGATCTTTTTTATAATCATCAACAACATACTCTGACCTCGAAACAAATTTACCGAGTTCATTGGGAAGTTTCATCTCCGGATTATCTTCGAGGCTTAGTTCTTCTAATTCGCTAAAGGAATCCAGCTTATTGGTAGCAGCAGCACTTAAGATCTGCCCATCTAGTTTATCCGGATACTTAATCCCATAACCGGCAGTAATAAAACCACCCATGCTGTGACCTAACATAAAGATCGGCAGCTCAGGATTTTCATTTTTGACCAATTCATAAACAGTGTCCGCATCATCCAAATAGGTATTAAAGTCTTCAATATAGGACTGAGCTCCATCAGATCTACCGTGGCCGCGATTATCAAAGCGATAAACCGAAAAACCTTCTCCATTCAACCTGCCGGCAAAATAATCATAGCGTCCCTGATGCCCATTTAAACCGTGAACAATGATTACTACAGCCTGAGGATCATCAACTAGATCCCGGCGCAGAAAAAGCTTCTTCGAATCAAAGGTCTCAATGAATTGACTATTATGCATTATAAAACCTCCCTATAATATTTTATCATCTTCTATTATTAATATTATTCATTTAAAAGAAAACTCCTTTAATTTTCAATCTTTAAAGTCTGCATAAATTTATTAAATCCACTTCTTCCCTCCTGATCATAATCTTCCTTATCATTTTACTTCATTTTTTGATATAATCTGTCAGTATCTTCTTTAGTACAGAGCTCAGTTCCCGAAGTCATTACTGCTGCTGATCCAGCTGCTAGTCCGTAATGAAATGAATTTTCTAAACTTTCTCCACGGGCTAAGCTCAAAACTATACCTGCAACCATGCTGTCTCCTGCTCCTACCTTGCTTTTAATGGGAACAGTAGGCGGCCGTTTGAACTCTGCCTGCTCACCATGAACTAAAAGGGCTCCTCCAGCTCCAATAGAAATCACAATCGCCTGACAACATTTATCTTTGATAAAATTTAAAGCTGCCTCTTTGATCTGATCTTCATCTTTTAATTCTCTGCCGACAAGATCCTGAAATTCGCCCAGATTTGGTTTAATTAAATATACACTTTCTTTAATTACTGCTTTTAAGGGGGAGCCGGAAACATCAACTATTACTTTTGCCTTTCTTTTTTTTGCAAAAGCAGCCATTTCTGTATAAATATCAGTGCTTACTCCCTGAGGAATACTGCCGCTGATTACAAAATAATCAGGAAAAGGATCAAGCTCAGTCATTATCTTAAAAATTTTATCATATTCCTGCTCAGTAATTTTAGGTCCGGGCATTCCAAATCTGTACTGCAGATTTGAGGCTTTTTCACTGATAATTAAATTTTCTCTGCTTTCTGCCTCAATTTTTATCGCTTTTTTATTTAAATTTTCTTCTGCCAGAAGTTTATCCAGTTTTTTACCGGTAAAGCCTCCTGATGTATAAAGAAGTAAGGAACTTCCTCCCAGTTTTTTGATGGCTCTGGAGACATTAATTCCACCACCACCGGGTTCGAATATTGGTGGATCACAGTAAAGCTTATCTTCTGCTTTGACATGGTCAACACTGGAACTCTTATCAATGGTCGGATTTAAAGTAAAGGTTGCTATTGTATTCATCTTAAGCTCCTTTCTTATTCTATGTTTTTAAACAACAGATGAATATTTAATTACTATTCTCTTCACTACCTTCTCCATGGGCATAACGGCTGGCTGCTGCTGAAGCAACTCCGGCAACTAAATCATCTAAAAAGGTATTAACCTTTCCATCCTGTTTTGTATCTAATTTCTTAATGATCCCAGTTTTTTCTTTGTCTAAATAACCGTAACTAGTTAGACCGATTGTTCCATATAAATTTACAATTGAAAGCGGCAAAATCTCGTCAATACCATAAAGTCCCTCATCTCGATCTATAATGCTCTGAATGGGCTCCGGCAGCATTTTCTTTTCAGCCAGCTCATCAATTGCAACCCCGGTTAAAATTGCATGGGCCACCTCTCTTTTTTTTAAAACATGATTTACATTTTTAATACATTCATCCAGCTTAATCTCCGGATTATATGGCTCCTGCAGTTTTTTAACGAGTTCTGCAATATCCTCAATTGTAACTCCTCTCATATTTAAAACTTCCACTGATTTATCATATAATTCCTGCATCGACTCATTCATCATAACACCCCTCATTAATTTAATTTTATCTATTAAGCAAATTTTTTCTAATTAACTCTTTAAAACTATTATACAGTTTTAAATTACTGCTGACAACAAAGATGAAATGAACAAAATGTCCTTCGGACAATCTGTAATATAGTAAGGTTAAATTTTGTTGATAGCGGAAATTATGAAACTATAAATATTATCCACAACAAACCATCAGGTATAATTTCCTAGCTAATAAAAAAGTTCTTCCCGCTGCGAGAAGAACTTTTAGTTGGCAGTAAAATACTAACATAGATCTCTGCTTTTTAATTATTTAATTTTTCTAATCCAGCCCTCTGGAGCCTCAATTACTCCAAGCTGCATCTGAGTTAAAGTTTCATAGAGTTCTTTAATAACCGGACCAACCTTATTCATTCCATTAGAAAATTCTATCTCCTGCTCACCATTAACAATTTTTCCAATCGGTGAAATAACTGCTGCAGTCCCACAGAGTCCAGCTTCTGTGAAATTTTCTAGCTCATCAAATTCAATTCTTCTTTCAATAACTTCTAAATCTAAGTAATTTTCAGCCAGATAAATAATTGATCTTTTGGTAATTGAAGGTAAAATCGAATTAGATTTTGGAGTTACCAGCTTCTTATCATCTGTAATTAAAATAATATTAGCGCCTCCACTTTCTTCAATATAGCTTCTGGTAGCAGCATCTAAAAATAGATTTTCATCAAAACCATCTTCATGAGCTTTAACTGTTGTATTTAAACTCATTGCATAGTTTAAACCAGCTTTTAGATGGCCGGTTCCCCGAGGTGCTGCTCGATCATATTCACTGACGGTTAGAGTTATTGGTTTTGCTCCCCCCTTAAAATAAGGGCCAACCGGAGTTGAATAAAGTCTAAACTGGTATTCTTCAGCAGGGTTAATACCAATTACTGGGGTTAAAGCAAAGATATAAGGTCTTAAATAAAGGGAAGCTCCTGTTCCATATGGTGGTACCCAGTCCTGATTGGCTTCTACCACCTGATCTACTGCTTCTAAAAATCTCTCTTCTGGAAAGGGGGGGATTCTTAAGCCTTCAGCTGATTGAACCATCCTTTCTGCATTTAAATCCGGCCTGAATGTAACTATACTGCCGTCCTTAGCTGTATAAGCTTTTAAACCTTCAAATACCTGCTGACAGTACTGTAAAACCCCTGCACTTTCGTTGATTACTATATTAGGGTCAGAAATCAACTGGCCCTCACCCCAGCTGCCGTCCTCATAATTTGCTATGTATCTCTTGTCTGTTTCATGATACTGAAATCCTATGTTTTCCCAATCTAGATTTTTTTTAGTCATCTGCTATCTACTCCCTACTTTTTATTTTTATAAACTAAAATGTTATTATTATCATACCATTTTATTAACTATTATTGCAAAAAAAGAGACCAATTTTTGGCCTTTTATATTTTAGGAAACATAATCTTTATTTTTCTGCACCTTTCTCAACTTTTTACCTGCTTTTAAAAATTCACTTAAATAATCTCCAACTACTTCTAGATGCTGCTTTTCTTTTACTAGATCATCAATCAATTCTTTTATTTTTTCAAGTGAATCTATATTATTTAACGAAAGCTTAGCTACCAACTTTTTATCAACTAGCAGTTTGCTGCAGTTAATAAATCTAATTATGTCTTCCTCAGTAATTTGATTAGGATGACTGCCTTCAAGTTCTAGACATCTCCTAGCTGAAGCAATCTCTTCCAAGCTGTACTTTTCTCGCAAAATGATAGCTGTTAAAATCTCAGCACTTACAATATCCGGATATAATGCAGTTCCGGAATCAACTTTAATGCGAGAAATTACACCCTTTCTAATCCAGTCCTGCAGAGTCAAATCCATATAAATAACCGGTAGTTCCTCTCCAATAACTTCTTCAACTAAATTTCTAGCACTGCTTAAGGAAATCATTTTTACCCAATCCTTTCCTGTGCTCTTAACACGGGTTGAGAAGATTATTTTATGTTGTCTACATCTCTAAAAAAATCCTTCAAATAATGCTCTGTAATTCTCCATTTTCTAGCAACCTTTTTGGCCTTTAACTCTCTTTGATTGATTAGTTTCAAAACAGAATCTCTGGAGATTTTTAGCATATCAGCTACTTCGTCTGTTGTATAAACCTTCATCTAAATCTCTCCTTTCTCTGTAATTAAATTATATCACACTCTTCTGTCTTTTTCAACTTTGAATACCTTTTGAATATACTTTGAAATAGTTTTAGAATTGTTTTGAACTTATTTAAATTTTGATTTAAATATTTAATTTATTATATAATTCTAGATATTAAAAATTAGACATTTTTAATAAGAACAAAATGTCCTTCGTGTAATACAGTAAGGTTAAATTTTGTTGATAGCGGAAATTATGAAACTATAAATATTATCCCCAACAAACCATCAGGTATAATTTCCTGGTATTATATAATGTTGATAGATAAGAAAAAAATCCCCGACTGAGCTTAAATACCCAGCGGGGATCCTGACTTTTATTTTAGTAATTTGTGGTAATCCTGGATTGCTTTCAGCTCATAGTCACTGTTAATTTCAGCTTCAATACCTGCTGCACTGGCTCGAGCAGCATTTGTAGTTGTAATATATGGTATCTTATACTTAACAGCTGCTGAACGGATGTAGCTGTCGTTTTCTATTCCTTCTTTACCAATTGGGGTATTGATTATCAGCTGAACTTCGCCATTTTTAATGGCATCAACTATATTGGGACGGCCGTGACCCAGTTTATTAATCAGTTCACTTTCTATTCCCTGCTGAGCCAGAAAATCACCTGTACCCTCAGTTGCCAGAATTTCGAAACCAAGCTCTTTTAATTTCTGGGCTGTGTCCACTATTTTCTTTTTATCCTTATCATTAACCGTAATTAAGACCTTACCTGAAGTTGGCAGCTCAAGTCCGGCTGCTGTCTGAGCTTTGTAGAATGCCTGAGCATAAGTGCTGGCAATTCCCATTACCTCTCCGGTAGCCTTCATTTCTGGACCTAAAACAGCGTCGATATTCTCAAATTTATCAAAGGGGAATACCGCTTCTTTAACTCCAGTATAGGGAATTTCTTTTTCCTTTAGATCAAGTGAAGCAAGAGATTCGCCTAACATCAATCTAGTTGCCAGCTGAGCCATGTTAATTCCTGTTACCTTGCTGACCAGGGGCACAGTTCTGGAAGCTCTTGGGTTGGCCTCAATAATATAGACTTTGCCCTGGTAGATTGCAAATTGGATATTCATTAGGCCGACAACATCTAAAGCTGATGCAATTTTAGCAGTGTAGTCTTTGATTGTTTTAAGCTGCTCATCTGTTATCTCCAGTGAAGGGATGGCACAGGCACTATCACCTGAGTGAATCCCAGCCTCTTCAATGTGCTCCATCACTGCAGCAACAAAGGTGTCTTCACCATCGGTTAGAGCATCAACTTCGGCTTCTAAAGCATCTTCTAAAAACTTATCGATTAAAACCGGATGCTCTGCTGAAACTTCTGCTACCTGTGATTCCAGATAATTTTCTAAGCTCTTTTGGTCGTAGACGATTTCCATCCCCCGACCTCCAAGGACATAGGAAGGTCTGAGCATCAGTGGATAACCAATCTCAGCTGCAATTTGATGTGCTTCGGCAGCAGATCGTGCTATATCACTTTCAGGCTGTGGAATCTCTAATTCGTTCATCAGCCTTCTAAATTCTTCTCTATTTTCAGCAAAGTCGATACTGGCAGGTGAAGTTCCTAAAATGTTGACCCCAGCCTTTTCTAATTCGTCTGCAATATTAAGTGGAGTCTGACCACCAAACTGGACAATTACTCCTTCTGGCTTTTCCTTCTCATAGATTCTTAAAACATCTTCAGTTGTCAAAGGTTCAAAATATAGTTTAGTAGAAATATCGTAATCTGTGGACACAGTCTCCGGGTTGCAGTTGACCATCACTGAATCATAACCTAATTTATCCAAAGTAAAAGAAGCATGGACACAGGCATAGTCAAACTCGATTCCCTGGCCAATTCTGTTGGGACCTCCACCTAAGATCATTACTTTTTTGGAATCTGAACTCGGGATCTTTTCTTCAGCCAGATTGTAGGAAGAATAATAGTATTCTCCCTCAGCTCCACTAACTTTGACTAAATCGAAGTTATCATTTTTAACTGCATATTTGCGTGCTTTACGCAGCTGTTCTTCATTGTGACTTAAAATTTCTGCCAGATATTTATCTGAAAAGCCATTTTCTTTGGCTTCCACTAAAACATCTGCAGGCAGGCGCTTACCCTTATATTTAAGCAGCTTATTTTCTAAGTCTACTAATTTTTTCATCTCATCCAAGAACCAGGTTGAAATAAAGGTGATCTCTTCTATTTCTGAAACTGCAGCTCCTTTTTTCAGAGCCTCATAAATTAAAAAGTGTCTTTCACTTGAGGGGGTTCTTAAGCGATCTAAAATTTCTTCTTTTTCCAGTGCCTGGAATTCTGCTATATTTCCAAAACCCGATCTGCCGATTTCCAGAGAGCGGATTGCTTTTTGAGCGGCCTCAGCATAAGTTTTACCGATACTCATTGCTTCACCTACCGCTTTCATTTGAGTCCCCAGCTTATCTTCAGCTCCCGGAAATTTCTCAAAGGACCAGCGGGCATATTTAACTACTACATAATCTCCACCAGGTTCATATTCGGAAAGATTGGCTCCATTGTAATATGGGAGCTCATCTAAGGTGATTCCGACTGATAATTTTGTTGAAATTCTGGCAATTGGAAAGCCCGTTGCTTTTGAAGCAAGAGCAGATGAACGTGAGGTTCTGGGGTTCATCTCAATAATTACAAGTCTATCTTCTTCCCGATTGTAGGCAAATTGAAAGTTGGCACCTCCAATAACTCCAATTGCATCTGCAATTTTATAGCTGTGCTCTTCAATTCTTTTTTGTACCTCTTCATCTATGGTCAGCATTGGTGCAACACAGAAACTATCGCCTGTATGTACTCCCATTGGGTCAACATTTTCGATAAAGCAGATTGAAATCTTCTTTTCATTTTCATCTCTGACCAGTTCAAGCTCCAATTCCTGCCAGCCTAAAACTGCTTCTTCGATTAAAATCTGATCGATCATGCTGGCTGCAATTCCATTTTCTGCAACATTTTTGAGTTCCTCCAGGTTGTAGACTAAACCTCCACCACTTCCACCCATGGTGTAAGCCGGTCTAACAACTACAGGAAAACCCATGTCTTTGGCTATTTTTACTGCCTCTTCTACATTATAGGCTGGTAAACTCCTGGGCATCGGAACATCCAGCTTTTCCATTTCTTCTTTGAATAAAATTCGGTCTTCTCCCCGCTCAATCCCTTCGGGCTGAATTCCAATAATTTCTACTCCATATTTTTCTAAAACACCTGTCTCATAAAGTTCTGAAGACAAATTAAGTGCTGTCTGTCCACCTAAATTAGATAAAAGTGCATCTGGCTTTTCTTTTTTTATTATCCGCTCAATACTCTCTGCTGTCAGCGGTTCAATATAGGTTCGGTCTGCCATTTCAGGGTCTGTCATAATAGTAGCCGGATTCGAATTAACAAGTACAATTTCATAATCTTCTTCCATCAAAGCCTTACAGGCCTGAGTTCCGGAATAATCAAACTCACAGGCCTGTCCGATTACTATCGGGCCAGAACCAATGATCAAAATCTTATTTAAATCTTTTCTTTTGGGCATTAATTCATCCTCCTCAAATTCTTTTGCCTTGTATATACATTTTAGATTAAATCCCATTTTCCTGCCTGAAGCTAAATGTTTTTAATTAATTTAATATTTGAATAATTTAAAAATAAATAAAAGCACCTGTGACTAATTGTTACCTTTTCATCAATCTCAAATTCTCTCTTATTTAGAGGATTAAATTGATTAACAGTAATTTCATTTCCATCTTATCTTTAACCGCCATATATTGTTATATCTTTTATTTGAACAAAATGTCCTTCGGACAATCTGTAATATAGTAAGGTTAAATTTTGTTGATAGCGGAAATTATGAAAACTATAAATATTATCCACAACAAACCATCAGATATAATTTCCTGGTATTATATAATGTTGATAGATAATAAAAAAACCGCCCTATATTGGACGGCTTGAGAGGTAAAAAGTCAATTGTTGATAACTAATTTCTTGAAATCTTCAGTCTGCTTTTTGATTGCAGCTTCGGTAGGCAGTCTTTCAATACTGGAAGCTCCAAAGAATCCAACTACATTTTCTGTATTTTCTAAAACGTATTTAGCATCATCTGGCATTGCAATTGGGCCACCATGACAGATAACCATTACATCTTCGTTTACACTTTTTCCGGCATCTGCAATTCTTTGAACTTTTTTAGCACTTTCTTCTAGGGTCAGAGCAGTTTCTGCACCAATGCTGCCGCTGGTTGTTAAACCCATATGAGCAACTAATACATCAGCTCCGGCTTCTGCCATTGCTTTGGCATCTTCTTCACTGAAAACATAGGGAGCGGTGAACATGTCGAGCTGATGAGCTTTTCTAACCATTTCTATTTCTAAATCATAGCCCATTCCTGTTTCTTCAAGATTCTGTCTGAATACACCGTCAATTAAACCAACTGTTGGGAAGTTCTGAACTCCTGAAAAGCCCATATCCTTTAGATCTTTTAAGAAATTGTCCATTAATCTAAAGGGATCTGTACCACAGACACCTGCCAGTACAGGAGTTTCTTTGGCAACCGGCAGTACTTCATCTGCCATTTCTACAACTATTCCATTAGCATCACCATATGGAAGCAGCCCAGCTAATGAACCTCTGCCTGCCATTCTGTAGCGGCCGGAATTATAGATAATGATCAAATCTACTCCGCCTTTTTGAGCAAATTTAGCTGAAATACCGGTTCCAGCACCAGCACCAACTACACTTTTACCCTTTGCAATTTCTTTTTCCAATCTTTCCCGAACTTCTTTCCGTGTAAAAGCCATTATTTAGTCCCCCTTTAAAATTTTAAAGATAATATTAACATTTACATGAATATGTGAAATTATAGTTTTAATTATCTTCTTCAATCAATTCTATCATTTTTTTAGCCAGCGCCAAAGCATATTCTTCATCATTAATGTGGAGGTCTTTTTCAATAATTTCCACCTTTTCCAGATCAATATTTTTTCTCAATGTTTCAAATAACATCTTATCTTCATCAGGACCGTAAAAGGGCTGACCTTCTGCATCAATCATAGAAACACCTTTGAGCGGCAGGAACAATGCAGTTTTTGATTCAGCTTTATTTAATTTTTCTGCAATGATCTCAGCCAATTTCTTGTTTTCTGCAGCTGTTGTTCTCATTAAGGTTACTGTCGGATTATGCTTATATAAATTCCGATCTTTGAACTCTTTCGGTACTGAATCAATAGGACCAAAATTAACCATATCCAAAGCTCCTGTGGAAACAACCTGAGGTACTCCTTCTTTCCCAGCAGCTTCTAAACGATCTGGTCCGGCTGAAAGCACTCCTCCAACAAGTTCATCACAGAGTTCGGTTGTGGTAATATCGAGAACTCCACTAATAAATCCTTCTTCAACTAAGTTTTCCATTGCCTGGCCACCGGTTCCGGTCGCATGAAATACTAAAACTTCATAACCATGATTTTCTAAATAATCTCTTGCCTTTTCCACACAGGGAGTTGTAACTCCAAACATAGTTGCAGCAATTAACGGCCGTTTCTCCTTAGGTTCCGGTCTTTTGCCTTTAACCATCCCGGCAACAGCAAAGGCTGCATTTGATAAGATTTCAGATGATAAGGAATTAACCCCCAGGATATCAACAACAGAATACATCATTGTAATGTCTTTAGTTCCAACATAGGGTCTTGTATCACCAGAAGCAAGAGTTGAAACCATAACTTTAGGAATTCCAACCGGGAGTCTTTTCATTGCTGTTGTTCCAATTGTTGTACCAGCAGAACCACCCAGGCTAATTATTCCAGCAACTTTTCCTTTTTGATTAAGTTCTTCAACAATTTCTGCAGCACCATTCGACATGATTTCCATTGATCTACCCCGATCAGCAGCCTCAACCAAATCTTTTATATTGTCCCCACCAGCTTCTGCAACTTCTGACCGGTCAATATCAGGTTCAAAATATGGCTCTCCCAGCACCCCTGCATCAATGACAATTGTTTCTAAACCTTCGTTTTCAATAATGTCTTTGACATACTTGAATTCTTCTCCCTTGGTATCCAAAGTCCCAACGATAACTACTTTACTCAAGATAATTCCCCCCCTTAGGCTAAGGTTATAAAAACTAATGAAATTAATTAGCTAATTTTCTAACTATTCCAACTTTATTATACAGTCTGAGCTGTCTAATTACAAATTATAATAATTTTAAATTTAACCCTTTTCAAGGTCCAAAGGGAAGGTAAATTTGATGGAATGAAACATACTTTTCTGTATCCATTTTTCCAACTCCCAGCTCTATTATCTTGTTTTCCTCTTCCCAAATTTTCTGCCAGAGTATTTGATCTTTTACGTCTCTTAAGTCAAAATCATTAACTATATCTGGCTCTCCATATTCTGATTCAACAATTTGAGAAAGCTCTTCTAATCTCTTTTCTACATAATAATCTGCTATATAATTAGGACTTTCAAAATATATTTCATAAAGCTGATTCTGATCATTATATAGGGCAAAAATATAATACTCTATTCCTTTAATTTCAATATGTGGGATCCCAACACTCAAAAACATTTTTTTATCTTGCCTTAAGTTTTCATGAAATTCCTTAACTGTCATCCCAAAATTAATACCTCTATAGACCTGCTTTTCCTCTGCTGCCGAAGTTTCAAAAGTTAAAAGCAAAATAACAATAAAAATCAGTACTAAAATAAACTTTTTCTTCATAACTGGCACCCCTTTTTAATTTTTCCTTAACTCAGCCAGCATTGAGATAACAACAACTAAAAGATCAGGTACTAATATATTAAAATCCAAAATTAAATTTCAGCAAATTTATCTTTAAAAAAATAAGCAAAAAGCAAAGTGCAGAATAATGTTAAAATAGACAGAGCAAACCAACTCATTTGATAACTGCTGTTTAAGTCTGCTAGAAGACCAAACAAAGGTGGACTTAAAAGAACACCAAATCTAATGAAAACAAGGGATAAACCGGTACCAATACCAGTTAATTTTTCACTGGCAAGTTCTATTACAGCAGTGAAATACAGACCCATCCATCCCAGTGTTAAAAATCCTAAAATTAAAGAACTAAGATAGATTAAATAAATTGACATTTCAAAAACACTTATGACATAAGCATAATAGATATTAACTGCTGTCAGTGATAATCCAACAAATACCAGACCCTTTGTTCTACTACCATTTAAAAATTTATCATTTAAAAACCCCAGAAGTGGTCTTCCAATTATGCCTCCAATTTGCAGCAGACCAAAAGCAAAACCGGCAGCTGTTCGGCTCATTGCAGCATCCTGAGTTAGATAAAGTGTATAATGTGTTGGTACTGATCCAGAATTAAAACCAAGAATCAAACCAAAAAAACAAACTAAAAGCAAATTTTTATTCTGAAAAAGTTTAAATAATGATTCTTTAAAGGCAGGTTGGTTCTGTCTCTGCTTAATATTTTCTTCAGTTCTTTTATTGTTTTCTTCTTTGAAAAATATGTAAATAAAGATACCCACTAATACTGCTATTAAAGCCGAAAGAGAAACTGCATTTCTCCAGCCTATTTTTTCTGCTAAAAAAGGTAGCAAAATAGCACCAGTAAAACCACCAATACCCCCACCCATCTGCATGACACCCATGGAAGTTGCTCTATTTTCCGGGGTTGTTTTTAACATCACTGCCTTATTTAAAGATGGAGTAATTATGCTAAAAAATAAGCCGCTGACTAGTGCTAAAAGTAAGATCAAAGAAAAACTAGGCGATCTAGCTTGAAAAAACATTAGAAGTCCTAGAACTGTAGTCCCGACCACAAGACCTTTTTTGGAACCTATTTTATCAACAATCTGGCCGCTAAATACCGCAACTATAGTCGCCAGCAAATAATGGAAAGTAGAATAAAGACCGGCAGTTGAGCTGTTTAAGGCAAATTCTTCTCTAATAAAAGGCATTAAAGCTAAAAATCCCTGGATATTGATATCAACCGCTAAATAGGCAGTTGATATTATAATTAGAAATTTGTATTGTAATTTGTTTTGATTTTCCAATTTTAACACCTATTCTTTTTCTGTATTTTCATCTCTACCTTAATGATATTAGCATTGGTGATTTTTGTCAATAATTTTATTTTCTTAATTTTCGATAAATTTTTAAATAAAAATACCCTCTGATTCAGAACAAATTAAAAAATTTGTCTGAGATAGAGGGGATTAATTCATAAGTATAATGTATTATATTATTTTTTTTATTTAACTTTTGGTACCTGAATGAACTCCAGAATTAATAAAGTATTTAGACATAGTAAAAAATAAAATAAAAATTGGAATACTTGCAGTAGCAGCAATAGCCATCATTATACCCTCATCTGTATTAGTTTCAGCTAAAAACCTAGTTATATAAAGAGGAATAGTCTTCATCTCTTCACTTTGAATAACCATTAAAGGCCATAATAAATTATCCCATTGAGTTCTAAAAGTTAAAACAGCTAAAGTTGCAATAACAGGCTTGCAATTTGGAAGTACAATCCTCCAAAAAATTTCGAATTCACCTGCACCATCGATTCTTGCAGAATCAAGCATATCATCAGGAAAAGTTATTAAGTATTGTCTCATCATAAAAATTCCAAAGGCATTTGTTAAAAATGGTAAAATTAGACCGGCATAGCTGTCGCTAATACCTAAGTTTAGAGCAACCATATAAAGTGGAACCATAATTGCCTCAAAAGGAACCATCATTGTTCCCATTATTGCCATAAAAATTAATGTCTTCCCCTTAAAATCAAATTTTGCAAGAGAATAACCTGTAATTGCTGATAAAATAACAGTTGTAAAAGTCACTGAACTGGAAACTACAATTGAATTAAAAATATTTCTAATGTATATAAAACTATCATAAGGACCTTTAATTCCATTCCAATAGTTCTGCCAGTGTATTTCTCCAGTAAACCAGGGATAAGGCATCTTTAAAATTTCAGTTGCCGGCATAATTGAAGCTGTAAACATAAATAATAAAGGAATTACAATTAAACCTGCAGCAAAAATTAATACTATCCAGATTAAGACTTTAAAAAATGAGAATTCTTTCATATGTTTTTCGATATTATTTAAAACTCCCTTTTTTGACTTCATATATTAGCACCTCCAAATCTTATTGATAACTTACTTCATCACTTTTAGATACTTTTAGTTGAAACCAGGCAAAGAAAATTAACACTAAAAAAAGTAAAATACTCATTGCACTAGCCAGACCAATCCGATGATCCTGAATAGCAGTGTTATAGATATTTAAAGTCATTACATTAATTGGTCGGGAAGGAGCACCTGCAGTTGTAAAAAGGTACTGAGTACTAAAGGTTTTTAAACATCTTACCATAGCCATAATCGATACTAAAAGTGTTGTTGGTTTTAATAGTGGTAAAGTAATATAGAAAAATTCCTGCAGTGGAGTTGCACCATCAATTTTTGAGGCTTCATATAAACTTGAAGGAATACTGCCGATACCAGCAATAAAAATAATAGTAAAGTAACCGACATACTTCCAAAAATAAACCACAACTGTTGCCAGTCTAAGCATATTTGTTGAAGCAAGCCATTTATAATCAACACCTCTGGTACTCGCTATAAAATTTAGTCCTTGATTAGCAAGTCCTCTGGGATCAAAAATAAATAACCAAATAACTGCTGCAACTACTGAAGATAATACAGCTGGCGAATAAAATAACATTTGAAAAAATTTTTGAAATCTTTTTATATTAGTAATTAAAACTGCAAAAAATAGACTAAAAATAACTAATAACAAAAAAGTACTGACTGAAAAAATTGCACTGTTTTTAACTGACTGAATAAACTGTCTCGAATTAAATAAATATAAATAATTTTTAATACCAACAAAAGTCGCTGGTCTTAATGATAAAAGATTCTTTTTAAATAAACTCATATAAATAGCATTTAAGATAGGATAAAAACTAAAAAATGCAAAAAATATCAATGAAGGGATAACAAAAATTAGACCCCAGAATGATTTCTCTTTATCAATGCTGTAATTGTTTTTCTTTTTCATAAGTATTATTCCCCCCAATAAAAATTATTATATTCTAAATTAGATTTGATAAATAATTTTTATTAATTAGGTGGGCCATTGCTGACCCACCCAGATTATATAATTTAGTATTCGTTTATTACTTCTTCTACTCTTTCTTCAAGTGTTTCTAAGGCTTCTTCTACAGTTATATCAGTTAACATAACTTCTTCAACAGCAGATTTAATATATCTTTCCATTTGATATCCATTTTCATGTAAGAAAACTGGTTTTGATCTTTCTAGATCAGACATGAATACATCTGTATAAGGAAGTTCCTTAAACATTTCAGATTCAACTAAGTCTTTTCTTGGTTGAATAATATTAACTTCTAATAAATATTCTTCTGGATGTGAAAGCATGTATTCAATAAATTTCCAAGCCATTTTTTGTTTTTCACTATCAATTTGAGAGTTAACCATCATATAATGACCATAGTATGCTGCTCCATAGTCATTTACTGCATCTTCAAACACTGGGAAAGGAATAACCATCCAGTCTCCACTTTCATAAAACTCAGGGTTATCACTTTTAATTCTTCCCTGCTGATAAAATCCACTTAAAGCCATTGCAATATCATTGTTATTTTTGTTAAAGGTTTTACGAGCATTTGTATAAGTTGGGTTACCTAAGTTTCTACCATATGGTCCCCACTCTTTCATATATGTTAGAGCTTCAATCCAAGCATCTCTATTAACTATTGCGTCTGTACCATCTTCACTAATTAATTTACCACCTAACTGTTCGACCATTGGTAAAAATGAAACTAAATAATATGGATATCTAAAATCAAAACCTCTTCTTACTAAAATATCACCATCACGAATAACCAACTTTTCAGAGACATCTGCCATTTCTTCCCATGTTTTAGGATAATCTTTTTCTGGATCTAAACCAGCATCTCTAAAAATTTCTTTATTAAGATAAATTGACCAGTTTGTTAATTCTAAAGGAAGTCCATGAATTTTCCCATCCATAGTTACTGGGTCAAATGTATTAGCAGCATATTTTGATTTCAAATCTGCCATTCCATCTATCCCAATTGCTTCATAATCAACTGGAGCAACCCTACCATTAATCATATAACTATATTCTTGTTCAATTGGTAAATTAAATATATCTGGTCCGTTATTGGCAGAAAAAGCAGTTAAAACAATATCTCCCAATTTACTTGCTTCGTTGACCACTCTTTTGATCTTTACATCAGGATGCATTGCTTCAAATTCTTCAATATACCTGTTTTCAATTCTTGTTCTGTTTGCATCAGTGTGGGTCCAATACTCAATTTCCATCTCTGCAGCCATCACATTAGTTGAAACTAACAAACTTAAAATTAAGACTAGTAATAAATATTTCCTCATAATTATAACCCCCTCTTATTTTTAATTCATTTTAATTATAAAAAAAGATTATAACTAAATTTTAAATTAAATGTAACAAAAATGTAACATTTTCTAAAAATTTAAATACTAACAAAAATAATTAGGCGTTAAAAAAGGCCATTCTCTAAAAGAATGACCTAAAATTTAATCATTATTAATTAAATTTTTTGTAAATAACTGACTGGTAAAAGAAAAAATATTCCCTTTATAATATATAATATTTCTATTAGTTTGATTCATATCTGTTGTAGCAAAGTATTTTTCTGAAAGCACAGATAATATTATCAATTCTTCACTCTTATTTTTTTTATCAAAACTTAAAGCTAAATGATAAATCGGATTATATCCCTCTTCTAAGATAAACTTATTAAATTCATTGTCATATTCAATTTTTTCAGATTGATATATTAATTCTATCAGTTCAGATTTTTTTTGATCCTGAAGGTTGATAATTTCTTTAGAATCGGGATCTAAATATTGATTTCTGGTATATAGATAAACATTTTCAGCTTCTTTTAACATCATAACTAAATTATTTTTATTATTAAGATGGTCATTAATCAAATTATATAATTTTTTAACTTCAATTTCTTCTTCTCGACTGCCATAATAATAATCACCAAGCTTAAATCGATTAGAAAGTGTAAAATCTTTTTCTTTACCATCAAAAAAATGAACTTTTCCATTAATCAAATCTTTATTTGAAATATTTTCTCCAGGATAGATATTTAGGTTTGAAAATATTTTCCAAAAAGTAAAGAGGACTTCTGGATCTGAAATTAAAGTTTGCCCCCACCGCTGATCATTAATTTCAATCTCAACCGGGGTATTAGCATTAATAATGTTTTCAAAATTTTGCTGGTCTTCGATAATGATATTTTTATTTTCTTCAATATTTAGCCCATAATATTCAAATAAGGCCTGAATAGAAAAAATTAGAAATATTATAATTATTAGAGAAATAAAAACTTTTTTCTTCATTATCTATCATCCCCATTTGAAGGGAAAATTAAAGTTATGGTAGTACCAAGTTCCACAGAACTGTCAATAATTAATTTTCCTCCGTGTAGTTCCATAATTTCTTTAGAAATATTTAATCCGAGACCATGTCCAGCTAAAAATCTATTTTTTTTCATTTGTTTATCCAGTAGTTTTTCATAGTCAAAATTGATACCACTTCCATAATCTATAATCTTAAGAATAATTTTTGACATATTATTTTCTAATATAATATCAATTTTTCTGCTATTACTGTGAACTACTGCATTGTCGATTATATTTAAAAGCACCTCTTTGATTTTATCTTTATCTATCAAAATTTTAACATCTGAATCAAAATGATAGTTTATTTCTATATCATATTTTTCTGCTTTATACTGCATTATTTTAACGCTTTCTTTAATTAATTGTTTTAAATTTGTACGTCTTTTTTTTAGTATAATCTTTTTTTCACTATTAAACTTTGAACTAGCAATTATTTCATTAACCAACCTTAAAAGCCTTTTGCCTTCACTTTCGATATAATGTAGAGCTTGCTCAGATTTTTTAGGATCATCTATCTTTTTTAAAATATTTGCATAACCAATAATTGTAGTAAGTGGAGTTCTAATTTCGTGAGTCATATTATCAAAAAATGTTTTCTGCTTATTTTTCTCATTTTTCAAATCATCAATTAAAAAAGTTATACTCTGAGCCATTTTTTGAAATTTTTTTGATAGTTCTTCTACCTCATCTCCACTGTCAATTCTGATTTCTGATTGAAGTTCTCCTTTTTTTTGAAAATTCATCGATCTTTTTACCAAGTATTTTGAGAGGATTTACAATTTTTTTAGTTAGAATACCTATAAAAATAATAATTATAATAAAAGCTAAAATATTAATAAATGACATTATGTATAATAAATTCTTTTTCAGTAGATCCTCTCCTGTAAGAGGATAAATTAATCTTACTGCTCCCAGTATTTCTTCTCCTTTAGAATAGGGAAGAGTTAATAAAAAGAATCTATCGTTATTTATGTTTTTTATTTTATAATTCTTGTTTTCCTGCATTGCTAACTTTAGATCTGTACTTTCTTTAAAATCATCTTCAAATATAGAATTAGAATAGTTTGATGTAGTTGAATCAAAATAAGTTGAAGTTTTTTTATAATAAATTTGAGTTCTCATACTTAAAACACGGCTTAATTCTAAATTTAGATAATATATATTCCGAGGGTTTATATTTTCTATCTCATTCAAATTCTGATATAAAAACATATGAGTTAAATAAGAATTTTTAACTAAAGTATCTTTAACATTATTTATATTATGTTTATCAACTATTTTAACTGTTAGAAAAGTTATAAAAATTAAAACCGGTAATATTACAACTATGCTGGCTAAGATGAATTTTTCTTTTAAATTAATTTCTTTTAAAAATCTCATTAATTTTTACCCAAATCTAATTTATAGCCTACTCCATAAACAGTCTTTATTATATTTTGATAAGATTTTAATTTTTCTCTTAACCGTTTAATATGCATATCTATAGTTCTACTATTACCATAGTAATCATAACCCCAGATGTGATTTATTAATTGCTCTCTAGAAAAAACTTGCTGATAATTTTTCATAAACAAATACAAAATCTCAAATTCTTTAGGGGTTAGTTCAAGCTTTTCCCCATTTAATAAAACACAATGTTTTCTTTTTAAAAGCTTTAATTTCCCAAGTGTAAGACAGTCATTATCTAATTTCTTTTTGCTTCTACGCAATACAGCCTTAACTCTTAAAACTAACTCTCTATTATCAAATGGTTTAGTTATGTAATCATCTGCTCCCAATTTTAGCCCCATAAGTTTATCTTCCTGATCATTTTTAGCTGTTATAAAAATAACAGGAATATTTTTTTTCTTAATCCTAGACTGCAGTTCAAATCCATTCATTCCCGGCAGCATGATATCCAATAGTATTAAGTCAGCTTCATTATTAGAAAAAAAGTCAAAAGCACTTTCAGCATCAGAAAAAACTTTCACATCAAAATTTTCTAATTCTAGATTCATTTTAATTAAATTTGCAATTGGATAATCATCTTCAATAACAACAATTAACATCAAAGTTTCCCCTAGTTATTTGAACTTATACCTTGATCCCATATATTTAAATATTCTTCTTTGTTTTTAGCAGCTTTAAAAATATCATAATCTTCATTGATGCTGTAATCAAAAATATCAATATATTTTCCATCAATTTCTATATCTTGACGAGTTGGAATTCTTTCAGTCAACTCTTGATGCAGTAATGCAGCCTCTTTAGACAAAATGTAATCTATAAATTTTTCTGCTGCCTTTGGATTAGGAGAATCTTTTATAATAGAAACACACCCAATTTCCCAACCCGCAAGTGGTGGAATATTATAACTTAAATTAAAACCATTACGCAACATCAATTTTTGATCATGCAAAAAATTAACTGCAATCATATAATCTCCTAATGCAGTCATTCTAGCTGGAGTAAAACCATTTTCAGTATATAATGCTACATTTTTATCAAGACCTTTGAAATAATTTTTAGCTTTATCCTTACCCCAAAGTTGTATTATAGAAGCAATAAAAGTAAAAGCTGTTCCAGAAGTATGAGGATCAGGCATCACAATTTGACCTTTAAAGGCTGGATTTAAAAGATCCGTAAACCTCTTAGGTTTTTCCAATGCTATATTTGAAAATTTTTTTGCCATAAACCTTCATTAACAGCTATTGAAATAGGGCCCAAATAAATACCAGTCCAAAAATTAGCATCTGATTTAAATTGCTTTGGAATATTAGCCGATTCAGCCGAGTTATATTTTTTTAATAAGTTCATATCTGCTAAAAATTGATGATTATCAGCTGGACCACCTAATATTATATCTGCTCTAGGATTTTCGCGTTCATTTATAACTCTTTTATTAGTATTTTGTGAAGTCATTTTGAGATAAGTATAATCGATGTCAGTTTGATAACTAAAAAGATCAAGTAACCTTTTTGCCTCTTCTTCATGAAAATTTACATATACAATTAGTTCATTGTTTGGGAGAGTTTCATCTGCAAATGTGAGTTGAGAAGATAATGAAATTAATATTAATAGAAATATTGAACTATAAATTATATTTTTTTTCTTAATTAAAGCTTTAATAAACATAATATCATCCTTTTAAAATATTATTTCTATATTATAGTTTTTTTAAATAAAATAAATATTGTATATTATCTATTTCGTCATATCTAAGTTTAAACCTTTTTTAGATTTAAATAAAAATACCCCTGCTACAGAAATAAATTAAAATCTGTCAGCAGGGGCATCTATAATATTTTTTTAAATTTTAATATTAATCATCATCACGATCATCGTCATCATCGTCATCATCGTCATCATCTCTATCGTCATCATCGTCTCTGTCGTCATCGTCATCTCTATCATCATCGTCATCTCTGTCATCATCATCATCTCTGTCGTCATCGTCATCTCTGTCATCATCATCATCTCTGTCGTCATCATCATCTCTGTCGTCATCATCATCTCTGTCGTCATCATCATCTCTGTCGTCATCGTCTCTGTCATCATCTCTGTCATCATCTCTGTCATCATCATCGTCAAAATCAATTTCTAAGTTAATAAATTGATTTTCTATATCATTATAATTATCATTTTGATCTAATATTTCAGAAATACTGTCTAAATCTACACCTTCATCATAATGTAAGTCTATTGCCTCATCCATAATATCCTCTTTTTCTTGAGAACTAAGATTTTCTGAAGCTGAAATTTTTTGAATAATTTCACTAAATTGAGAATTGCTTTGAGCACCAACAAAAGAAGCCGGAACCGCTGCTGTTAACACCAATAATAAGGTCAACATTATTGAATAATATTTTTTCATTACGAATTCCCCCTTAAAGTTTTCTTAATTTTATTACAATTAATTTATTTAAAAAAGTAAGTAATTTACAAATTTTAATATTTAATTTAAAGAAAAAAGCCCTTCCATCAATTTAAAAATTCAGGAAGGGATTCTATATATATTATATTTTTTATAATCAATTTACATTAAATTCTCCAAATCTTGATAATTAAAATATTGATTTAAAGAACATCTACTGCTAAAATAGCATCTTTAACCATTTCTGCATCTACAGCAAATGGCATATTATGAATTGTCTCGCCTTCAGCACAGCTTGCTTCTGCTACTTTAAGAATCTTTTCATCGGTAACTTCTGTGATGCCTAGTTCAGCTAAAGTAGTAGGTAGTCCAACTTCCTGACAGAAATTCATAACTTTTTCAATTTCTGCTGGATCTCTGTCTTCCAATACCATTTGAACTAAGGTAGAATAAGCAACTTTTTCCCCATGAGTTTTAGCATGTGTTTCTTCTAGAACAGTAAAACCATTGTGGATTGCATGAGCTGCAGCTAAACCACCACTTTCAAAACCAAGTCCGCTTAATAGAGTATTGGCCTCGACAATTTTTTCTAAGGCTTCAGTTACTACACCAGCCTCAGCAGCTTTTTTAGCACTAATCCCATATTCTAATAAAGTATTGTAGCAGAGTTCGGCTAAATTTTGGGCTGTCATTGTTGGAGCTCCACCTGACATTGCGGTTGTTCTGGTTAAAGCTGAAGCAGCAGCTTCAAAATAGGTTGCCAGTGCATCGCCCATTCCAGAGACTAAAAATCTTACAGGTGCTTTTGCTACGATTTCTGTATCGATCATTACCACATCTGGATTTTTTGGTAAAAATAAGTATTCTTCAAAAACTCCCTCTTCGGTATAAATTACGGATAGTGCACTGCAGGGAGCATCTGTTGCTGCAATAGTAGGGACGATAACCACAGGTAGTTCTGAATAATGGGCAACGGCTTTAGATGTATCTAAAGTTTTACCTCCACCCATTCCAATTATCATTTCTGCATCTTCTGCAGCCGCTTTTTCATTTAATCTTTCTATCTCGACTTTTGAACACTCACCATTAAAAAATTCTATTTCATAATCAAGTTCTTCTAGACCGGACTCCAAGTCAGCTAAAAATAATTCTTCTACAATTGGGTCAGCAATTATGAGAGCTTTTTCTCCAAGCTCTTTAATATAGTCTCCCATTTCCTTAATTACTTTTTTTCCCTGAACATATTTTCCTGGTGATGTTAAAACTTTTATCATTACAACCACTCCTTTTGATATTATTTTCACAATATAATTATACTACAATTATATAGGTATATCAAATTAGAGTTTGATTAGAAATTCTAATAATTATAATTTTCTTCAAGAATTTTTTCAAATTGATCTACAGGCAGAGCTTTGTAAAAGTAATAGCCCTGAATTTCATCACAGTTCAGTTTTTTCATTATTTCTAACTGTTCAGAGTTTTCGACTCCTTCGGCAATCACCTTTAAATTCATTTTATGCGAAAGATTAATTATAGAATCGATTAAGATTATATTCCTGGAATCAGCAAGTTTTGCAATAAAAGATTTGTCTATTTTAAGAGTATCGATTGGCAGCCTGCTTAAATAACTTAGTGAAGAATAACCACTACCAAAATCATCAAGGGCAATAGAAAAGTCTAAATTTTTAAGTTCATTTAAAGTTTTGATAGTATCACTACGATTATCCAGCAGTGCATTTTCTGTTATTTCAAATTCTATCAATTCTCTTCTTATCTTATATTTTTGGCTTAGATTTTTAATCCTGGCAGACTTGTTTTTGTCATATAATTCAAGTGGAGATAAATTAACAGAAATACTTAAATCACTATCATATTTATTCTGCCAGTTTGAAAGCTGTTTGAAGGCTTCCTCAATAACCCAATCACCTATTTCTCTAATAAGGGAACTTTCTTCGGCAATTTTGATAAACCTCTGTGGAGAAACCAGGCCGAGAGTTGGATGTTCCCATCTGATTAAGGCTTCTACCCCACCTATTTTATTCTGGTTATCATTAATCTTAATTTTAGGTTGATAATATAATTTAAACTCTCCGTTTTTCACCGCACTTCTTAGATCTCTTTTCAAATTTTCATATTCTAATTTATCCAGATACATCTGCTGTTGATAGATTTGAAAGCTTAGATCATCAAAAATAATATTGCGGGCCGCCAGTTGGGCAGATGAAATTAAAGCTTCTGCATCTCCACCGGAGTCAGGAAATTTTGCAATCCCTATATCGAGATTTAGATAATAATTAATTTCCCCCTGCTCCCATAATTCATTAATTGAAGTCAAAATAATATTCGCCTGATCTTTTAACTCCTGATCATCAACTTTATTATCAAAAACCAGAATAAACTGGTCATAATTATAGCTGTAAATATTACAGTCTTGGCTGTCAAAATTAGCTTCTAAATGTGAAGCAATTTTTTTAATTAAATCACTACCCTGACTATGGCCTTTAATTTCAGTTAAATTATCGATATTATTTAAATTTAGATAAAATAAGGAAAATGGAGCTGCAGCATTATTACTGCTGGAGTTAGAATTAATTTTAGCAGCTAAATTCTCATATAATGACCTTTTATTTGGCAGCGAAGTCAGACTATCAAAATGAGCCTGTTTAAAGAGCTTTTCTTCCTTTTCTTCCAGCTTCCTTAAATTTTTCTTTAAGATAAAATACAAAAAAACACCGGTTACAAAGATGAAGATGACGCCCTTAACTGATTGAAATTTTTGATAAAACCCCAGATTATTTATAAAAAACACTGCTAAAATATCCGAAAATAAAATCCACAGAATACCAAAGATAGAGTAAGAGACGACTATATTTCTAATTGGTTTTGTGATTTTGTTATTATCTTTCATAATATGTACATCTCCTAAATTTAAGTTAAAAGTAAAAAAACCAGTCAAAATAAAATTTTCAACTGGTTTTAACAACTAATCTTATATTTAATTATATCTTGAATTAAAGCTATTAGCAAGATAAAACAAAATCAGCTTACAATGAATTCTGCAGCAGATCTTCCTTAATTTTACAGGCTGTTGGTGTAGCAGCTAAACCAGCCAGAGAAGTTTCTTTAAGTGAATCTGGCAGAGCATCTCCAACTTTTTTCATTGCCACTATGACTTCATCAGCAGGGATTACACTTTTAACACCAGCTAAGGCCATCTCAGCAGCAGTTACTGCATTACTGCTTCCTGCAGCATTTCTTTTAATACAGGGAACCTCAACCAGACCAGCTACAGGGTCACAAACTAAGCCAAGTAAGTTTTTGAGTGCAATTGCGGCCGCAGCTGCAACCTCTTCATTACTGCCCCCCATCAAATATGTAATAGCTGCAGCAGTCATACTCGAAGCCGATCCACATTCAGCCTGACAGCCACCAGCAGCACCCGAAACAGAAGCCTGCTTGGCAATTACAACTCCAATACCTGAAGCTACAAATAGCGCATCAATTATCTCTTCATCAGAAAAATCATTTTCAGCTGCTATTGTAATTAATGAACCCGGCAGAATGCCACAGGAACCTGCTGTTGGACAGGCAACTATTTTCCCCATAGCTGCATTTAATTCTGAAACCGCTAGTGTATTAGCAAGAATTCTAGAAAATAGATCACCTGTAAGGCTTTTTCCCTCTTTTCTCGCCTTTTCAACTTTTTTCGCATCACCACCGGTTAAGCCACTCATTGATTTCACATCTTCATTTAAACCTTTTTCAATTGACTCTCTCATAACCTGTAGTGAATACCGCATTTTATCTCTGACCTCTTCTTCACTCTTTTCAGTTAAGTCAATTTCTCTATTGATTACAACCTGGGCCAGTGAAATATTATTTTTTTCAGCTATTTCAATTAATTCTTCTATTTTATCAAAATCTTCCATTTCAAAACCTCCTTAGACTAATGGCTTAACCAATTTTAGACTCTGAATCCCTGGAATATCTCTTAAAAGCTGTAATATATTTTTTTCTACCTTTTGATCTAAGTTAATAATTGCTGTTGCCTGACGTCCTTTTTCTTTTCTTAAAACTTCCATTTCTGCTATGTTTAAATTATATATTTGTAGTATTTCTGATATTTTTGCGATTAAGCCAGGTTGATCATTATGGAAGGTAATTAAAGTGTAGTACTCGCCTTTTAATTTAACCTCTGTTCCGTTCAATTCAGTTACAATTATATTGCCTCCACCAATTGATGAAGCAACAATTGGTGTTTTTATATCCTCCTGATCAGTAATTTCTAATTTCATAGTATTTGGATGGACATCATCAAGATCTACCGGAAAAAACTCAAAGCTAAAACCTTCTTTTTCAGCCAATTTGAAAGAATTTTTAATTCTACTGTCATCAGTTTTAAGTCCTAAAAGCCCACCAATAATAGCTTTATCTGTCCCATGTCCGCGGTATGTTTCTTTAAATGATCCGTGAAAATAGATTTTAACATCCTTTAATTTATTGTCTACAATCTCTTTTGCCAGGTTGCCTATTCTACAGGCTCCTGCGGTGTGAGAACTGGATGGTCCAATCATTACCGGCCCAATAATATCAAAAGCACTTAAATTATTCATTTAACCACCACCTAGTTGTGATATTTTAAATTTTTAAAATTTTTGTTTAACTCTTACAATAATATTGTAGATGAAAGGCTTTTAAAAGTCAAGGTTAATCTACAAAATTTTTTTAATGATTAAAATATTTTTTTAATTACCCTACATTAGATAAAAAAAGCCAATTGATTTTCCAAGTGAAAAAAATTACATAAAAAACTTGACATTTTTTTCACAAGTTGTTAAACTATTAATTGTCAGTTAAAACTGATCATGAATACTGATTATTCTCTAGGCCTAGAATAATATCAAAATATATAAATAAAGGAGATATTAGCTATGAAATCATTTTTAGTTCCAAAAGAAATTCATTTTTCAGAAGGTGCTCTAAACTATTTATCGAATTTAGAAGCAAATAAAGCCGCAATAGTTACTGATGAGGGTGTTATGGAAGAATTAGGCTTCTTAGCAAAAACTGAAGGTAAATTAGCAGAAGCAAAAATAGAAACTATTGTGATTGATGGTGTGGAAGCGAACCCTTCCGTTGATACTGTACTTAAAGGTAAAGAAGCTATGCTTGATTTTGAACCTGATTTAGTAATTGCTTTAGGTGGAGGTTCCACAATGGATGCTGCTAAAATAATGTGGACTTTTTATGAATACCCTGAATTAAAATTTGAGGATATCATTGAAGTAGCTTCAATTCCTAGTCTTAGAAATAAGGCAAAGTTTATCGCAATTCCATCTACTAGTGGAACTGCTTCTGAAATTACCTCTTTTTCTGTTATCACTGACACTAAAAAGAAAATTAAATACCCTATTGTTTCTCCAGAAATTGTACCAGATGCTGCAATTATAGATCCTGCTATTCCTGCTACTATGCCTCCTCATATCACAGCAAATACAGGAATGGATGTTTTGGCACATGCAGTTGAATCATTTACTTCAACAGGAGCCAGTGATTATTCAGATCCTCTTGCTTTAAAAGCGATCAAGATGGTTTTTGAATACTTACCAAAAGCCTATAATAATGGTGATGATCTGGAAGCTAGAGAAAGAATGCATAATGCTTCTACTATTGCAGGTATGGCCTTTTCTAACTCTTCACTGGGGATTATTCACAGTTTAGCCCATAAAATTGGTGGGGAATTCCATATCACTCACGGTTTAGCTAATGCAATTTTATTACCTTATGTAATAGAATATAATTATCAAGCTGCTGAAGCTAAATTCAAAGCAATTGAAAAAAGCCTTGAGATAGATAATTTAGCCGATTCAATTAGAGCATTAAATAAGAAACTAAAGATCCCTTCTTCTTTCTCAGAAATTGAAGGAACAGACTACAGTAAAGAAGATTTTGAAAAAGTTTTAGCAAGAATGTCAGAAAATGCTCATCAGGATCCCTGCACTTTAACTAATCCGAAAGAGCCAACTGTTGAAGATATGAAAATTCTTTACAAAAAATCTTTTTATGGTGAATAATTAGGATTTTTTGTTTTTAATAAACTAAATCAATAATTGAGCCTATATTTGCTCAATCTATTTTATCTTCCAGCCTCTGCTGAAATTTCCAGATTTCAGTAGGGGTTTTTTGTTTTTTAACTGGCGATATTATTGTTTTCTAAAATTATATTTACTGCTGGATTAAATTTGCTGATAAATAGTAATAAATTTAAGCAGTTCTAGATATGACTTTTACTAATATTTCTGCTATAATAAATGTATAAAATTAGTAAAATTTTAATTGGGGGGATTCTAATGGACAAAACAATTGCACTCATAACTGCTGGTGGTAAACTCGATCTTTTATCAGAAACACGTTCTAAAGCGGCTTTACCTTTTGCAGGGAAATTTAGATTAATTGACTTTACTTTAAGCAACTGCATAAATTCGGGCCTAGAAAACATAGGTGTTATTACTCAATATATGCCCTATTCATTACGTGAACATTTAGGAATAGGTAAACCCTGGGATTTAGATCGCGCAAATGGTGGTATTACTATTCTACAGCCCTATCGGGGGAATCCAGGAGAAGATTGGTATATCGGGGATGCACAAGCAGTCTATAGAAATATTAATTATATTGAACAAAAGGCTCCTGAAGAAATTATACTGCTGCCAGGCCATTTAGTTTATAAGATGGATTATCAGAAAATACTGAAAGAACATAGAAATAATGAGGCTGATATTACTATTGCAGCCAACAACATACCATATGCTGATGCCAGCCATTTTTCAACTCTTGACTTTGATCAAAATAATAAACTAACTGCTATCAAACAGGAAAAAGAACCGGCTAAAAACGTGGTTTCAATGGGTATCTTTGTTTTTAACAAGAATATTTTGGTCGATACATTAAGAAAATACTGCAGTCAGGGAGCAGTAGATTTTCATTCTGAAATAATTCCTGATTTAATTTCAGAAAACAAAAATATCTATATCAGCAGATTTGAAGGTTACTGGCGGGATATTCGCAATGTTAAATCTTATTGGGAAGCAAGTATTGAAACAACCGAAAATCTACCAGAAATCAATCTTTATGATCAAAACTGGCCTGTTTATACCCGCAGTGAAGAAATGCCTCCTGTCAAATTTGGAGCTAAAAGCTGCAGCACAAAATCTCTGGTTGCCAATGGTGCAGTTGTCAACGGTCGGGTTGAAGATTCAGTCATTGCCCCAGGTGTCTTGATTGAAGAGGGTGTTTTAGTTAAAAATTCTATTATTTTAAATAACTGTACAATCAGAAAAAATGCCATGGTTAATAAAACTATAATTGATAAAAATGTTGAAATTAAGGAAAATACACAGATTGGTTCCGGAAGTGATTTTACTATTAACTCAGATTCTGAAAGCAGACTTGAAAATGGTTTAAATTTAATCGCCAAAGATATTATAATTGCTGCTGATCTAAAAATTAATAGAAATTGTCGAATCAAAAAGGATATTAATTTGGGAGATTTTGAAAATAATGAAATTCCAAGTGGAACTACAGTCGAATAAAGTTAAATTAGTTATAGCCGAGCTTGACATAGCTCGGCTATAATTTGTCTTAATTGATTTAGATGTGCATTTAAATTTTAAATCAAATTCTAAATATGATTTTTAATAATCATCATTGCTAATATATAATTTTAGCCGTTTTAGATAATCAATATCATAAGGTGAATCATCTTTAAATATTAAAGCCCTTATATAAGCTATTTGAGGACTGAGAGATTTTTCAGCTTCCTTATTTTCTGCAAGAGTTATCTGGTACCGTCTATCCTGGCTGCGGGTAATTATAACAAAAGCGTCTTCTTTCTCAGAGAGTGGATAAACATAATTTTGAGAATTAAAGACTATTTTATCTTCAGCAAAGGCAATATAATAAAACTGGCTTTCATTAAACTCAAAGGTTGCCAGTTTATAGTTTTCTATGATACTGTCAAGACGCTGCTGGTTTAGTTCTAACTCAATTCCTTTTAAATAAGCATTTTGATCAAGGTCATTTTGAAATTCTTCTATAAAATCCCCATCCATCAATGCATCTATATACTTTTTATTTGGCCAGTTAAGTTTATTTAATTTAAGATAAATATTATCAATTACTTCAATCGGCTGAGTTGATGCAATTAATCTACTTTTATCAAAATCTTCTTTTTGATGCTGTTTAAACTGCTGTAAATATATGTATCCCATATCACAGCTTTGATCACATGTAATATCCATATTTTCAGCCTCCTCATCTATATTAATTCTCTGTTTTTATTTAAAACCCTGCCTAAATTTGATATTTATTCTCAAATGAAATAGTTAGATTGATTTTTCCTGGTATTTTAAATAAATGTGAAATAATGAAGTTTAAATAAAGAAGCCATAGACTCATGATTTATGCTTTTTGATGAACATCAATGAGAATATTCCTTAACAGTGGTTAAAAACTTCTCACCATAACGAGAATATTTCACTTCCCCAACTCCGCTTACTTTAAGCATCTCTTCTTTACTTTGAGGTAATAGTCTACACATATCTTTGAGACTGCTGTCATGGAAAATTATATAAGGAGGAACTCCCTCTTTTTCTGCAATTTCTTTTCTCAAATCTTTTAAGATTATAAAAAGCTTGCTATCTTCACTGACCCGCTGCTGCTCAGCTTCTATTCTTCTTTCAACTTCCAGTTTACCCTGCATGACCTGGTATGATTTCTGATTTAGTTTTAAAAGCGGATATTTAGCGCCTGACTGGCTCAAATATCCATCTGCAATTAATAGGTTAATTAAGTTTTTAATTTCTTTGATTGTATAGTCAGACATAATAGCATAGGTTGAAAGTTGATCAAAATTTGACTCTAATATCTTTTTGCTTTTGGATCCTGCAAGAACTTTTGCAGTTACAGTAATTCCCCAGCCTTGATCTAGGCGGTAAACACAGGATAAAATTTTCTGAGCTTCAACTGTAATATCCTGCAGCTGGCGCTGATCATTACAGCTGCTGCAGTTAGCACATTTTGAAGGTACATCTTTTTCACCAAAATATTTTAAAATATAGGAGCGCAAACATCTGCTGGTATGGCAGTAATCAACCATCTGCTGCAGTTTTTTTAGCTGTTCTTCTTTCCGAGGAGCTGCTGCATCAACCTGATCAATTAAAAATTTCTGGATATGTTTATCTCCTGGGGCATAAAGTAGAATACAATCTGCAGGCTCCCCATCTCGTCCTGCTCTACCGGCTTCCTGATAGTATGATTCCATATTTTTGGGCATATTATAGTGAATTACAAAACGGACATTTGACTTATCAATTCCCATCCCAAAAGCATTTGTGGCTACAACCAGCTGGATTTTATCATAAATAAAAGCTTCTTGAGCCTCGGTGCGTTCTTCATCTGAAAGTCCTGCATGGTAACGGGCTGCCTGATAATCTAATTTCTCTAAAAGTTCATAAATTCTGTTGACTTCTTTTCTGGTTGCTGCATAAATTATACCTGGCTGATCAGAGTTGACCTTCAGATAATCTTTTAAGAACTGATCTTTGTCAATTCCCTTACGTATTTTGAAGCTCAAATTTGCACGGTCAAAACCACTGGTATAAATTAGGGGATCATTCATTTTTAACTGGGTACTGATATCTTTTTTTACTTTAGGAGTTGCAGTAGCTGTAAAAGCTGTTAAAACAACTTTACTTTTTAATCTGTCCACAATCTGAGCTATATTTAAATAGCTCGGCCTAAAATCATGCCCCCAGTGGGAAACACAGTGTGCTTCATCAACTGCCACCATTGCAATGTCTAATTTCTGCAGCAGCTTAAGAAAACGATAAGAGTTTAATCTTTCTGGAGCAATATACAGCAGCTTATATTGCCCAGCAGCAGCTGACTGCAGGCGTTCTTCCAGCTCTCGATTGCTGATTGAACTATTGATATAGCTGGCGGCAACCCCCATTTCCTTTAAGGCATCTACTTGATCTTTCATCAGTGAAATTAGGGGAGAAATTACAATTGTCACTCCTTCAAAAATTAATGCCGGAATTTGGTAGCAGATGGATTTACCTGAACCTGTAGGCATTACTGCTGCTGTATCTCGACCGGCTAAAATACTTTCTATAACTTTCTTTTGTCCTTTTCTAAAACTATCATAACCATAATATTTTTTTAAAATTGTTTCTATATTCTTAATTTCTGCAGACATAAAAAATCCTTTCTCTGCTTTATTTAATTATTCCAGAATTGGCTTTTCGCACTTACTTTATTTTTGATTAATCTTCTATAAAAATCTCATAGTCTCGACCATTAACTTTTAAAGTTGAATAATAGTATTCATCATATCCATTGTTGATAATTAAGTTATATCTACCTCTTTTAGCGTGATAAATATCGTCATTTAAAGTTACTATTTCAAGTTGCTTATGGCTTGAATTTTTTCTTAAGTTTATTAATTGATCCAGCTTTTCCTTCAAGTCATATTTAAAGTAATCATTCCAATAAATAACCGCCGGATTATCCTGAAATAGGATATAGGCATAACCTAATTCTTTATTGGTGATAATTGCATCTTTATTAAAGTCCCTTTCTTCTCTTTCTATATCGTGGTTGGAAAGAAAATTGACTTTATTCTTTTTAGAAATCCCTTCTAGACTCTGCATCGGAAAAAATGGATCCATACACATTTCTTTAATGCTGTAGTAAAGGGGGAAGTTGAATAAATTAATCTGACTGTGGTCGATAAACTCCTGCAGAATTCTGTCATCACCATTCCAGTATTCACCAACCATAAAGGTATTATCCCGGAATTGATCTGCAAATTCTTTAGCAAAATCCCAGCGCATATCTTTTAAATTATCCAGTCGAAAACTGTCGAATCCAATTTCTTTTTTTAGCCAGCTGGCCCAATTTATCAACTCATCTTTCATATACTCCTGATCGGAATAATAGCAAATTGTCTCACCAAAGCTGTTGCGGCTGCTGCAGCCTCCACACTCATGACAGAAATGCAGATGATTTTTAGGAAATTCTTTTTCTTCAAATTTAGTATAAGTTTTTCTTTCAAAATGAGGATTCCACTCTTTTTTACCACCAAGCATATGGCCTAAGACCAAATCTGCCATAACTTCTACCTTATTTTTATGAAGTTGTTTGATTAATCTCTTCAAAGTTCGTTTATTTCCAAATTTTGATTCTAAATTATAGTGTTCTTTGATATCATAACCCATTGAATTTTTGCCGTTCATTCCTTTAGAAGGAGGAGGTAGCCAGACTGTATCAAAACCTTTAATTGATATTTCTTCTGTAATTGAACTAATTTCATTCCACCAGTCATCTAAGCAGTTCCAATAAAAAGCCTGAAGTATCAACATAATTTTATCTCCTAGTAATCAATCATTTATTTTAATAATAATAATTAGTATTATTTATTATACCACATGATTCGACAAAAAAACAGAAAACCTCAATCCATAGAATCTTGACTGAGATTTTCTGAAACCAAAATTAGAGATTAGTTCTATCCTAATTATGCTTATGCTATATTTATTTTATAATTTTTAAAACAAGAATTCAACTCTGCCATCTTCTTTGCAGATGGTGGTTCAACAGAGGCCAGTTTATATTCGAGACCTAAGTTTTCCCATTTGTGTTTTCCTAATTCATGGTATGGCAGCAGTTCAACTTTTTCTAAATATTTTTTGTCTCTTAGATACATAGCAAATTTCTGCATTTCTTGAAAGTCATCAGTAATCCCAGGGACAACAACATGTCTGACCCAGTAAGGCTGTTTTTCTGCTTCTAAAAGTTCTACAATATTTAGGATTTTTTGATTGCTGACTCCGGTTAAATCCTGGTGTTTTAGATCATCCATTGTTTTAATATCTAAAAGTACCAGATCTAGATAAGGCAGCAGCTGCTTAAATTTTTGGGGATCTATATAACCTGAGGTATCAATGGCAGTATGCAGACCCTCTGCTTTGGCTTTTTTTAAAAGATCAAGGCTAAATTCCAACTGCATAGTTGGCTCTCCACCGGAGATAGTTATTCCACCACCTGAACGCTTAATATATGGTTTGATTTTAACTATTTTTTGCATTAGTTCTGCTGTTGTTGTTTTATTACCATCTTTTAGTTTCCAGGTATCCGGATTGTGGCAGTACTGACACCGCAGTGGACATCCCTGAGTAAAAACAACAAAACGAATTCCCGGCCCATCAACTGTTCCCATACTTTCTGTTGAGTGAATATATCCTTCAGCCATTTTGACCTCCTTTTATTGATTCATTTGAACCAGGTACAAATGAAAGTTTTTGGACCTGGTTCAAATGAATACTTTTGTACCAGGTACAAGTGAAATAAATAACAGGTAGTAATTAAATTGATTTATGGAAGGTTCTTGCGATAACTTCCTGCTGCTGTTCTGCTGTTAATTTTATAAAGTTAACTGCATAACCTGAAACTCTAATAGTAAGTTGTGGATATTCTTCTGGATGTTCTACTGCATCAAGGAGAGTTTCTCTTCGTAATACATTAACATTTAAATGATGTGCTCCCTGATCAAAATAACCATCTAAGATTGAAGTTAAATTATTCTGCTGGGCAGTTTCTGTTTTACCTAGAGCTTCCGGCACAATTGAAAAGGTGTTAGAAATTCCATCCTGGCAGTACTCATAAGGTATTTTAGCAACTGAGTTGAGTGAAGCTAAAGCACCTGAAGTATCTCTACCGTGCATTGGATTGGCTCCGGGAGCAAAGGCTTCTCCTGCTTCTCTACCATCTGGTGTGGCACCTGTTTTCTTTCCATAAACCACATTTGAGGTGATAGTCAGCACTGACATAGAATGAACTGCATCTCTATAGAGCTGATGCTGTTTTAGTTTATTAATAAAGAGTTTAACTACTTCTACTGCCAGCTGATCAACTCGGTCATCATCATTACCGTATTTAGGGAAATCACCATTAATTTCAAAATCTATAATTAAGCCATCTTCATTTCTAATCGGTTTAACTTCTGCATATTTAATTGCACTGAGGGAATCAGCAATAATTGAAAGTCCTGCTACTCCAAAGCCCATTATCCGCTGAACTTCAGTATCATGTAGAGCCATCTGTACAGCTTCATAGGCATATTTATCGTGCATATAGTGGATAATATTTAAAGCATCAACATATTTTTCGCTCAACCAGTCAAGGAAACGATCAAAGTTTTCCATTACCTTATCATATTCTAAAACGTCTCCCTCATAGGGCTTAAATTTAGGACCAACCTGAGTTCCGCTGACCTCATCCTTACCACCATTTAAAGAATAAAGTAGAGTTTTAGGCAGGTTACATCTGGCACCAAAATACTGAATATCTTTACCCGGTGTCATTGCTGAAACACAGCAGGCAATTCCATAATCATCGGAGAAGTTAAGGCGCATCAGATCATCATTTTCATACTGCAGAGAACTTGTATCTTTTGAAATTTTGGTGCAGTAATGTTTAAAGCTTTCCGGCAGCTGTTCTGACCAAAGCACAGTCAGATTTGGTTCCGGTGCCGGACCTAAATTATATAGGGTATTTAAGATTCTATAGCTTGTTTTAGTAACAAGTGGTCTGGTGTCGATTCCGATTCCACCTAAAACAATAGTAACCCAGAGTGGATCTCCGCTGAAAAGTTCGTTATAGGCGGGAGTTCTCAGCTGTCTTGCCAGCCTCAGTTTAATTACAAAATCATCTATAATTTCCTGAGCTTCTTTTTCAGTCAGCAGTCCAGCTTCAATATCCCTTTCAAAATAAATATCAAAGAATTCTGCTACCCGGCCAAAGGACATCGCAGCTCCATTGTTTTCCTGGATTGCTCCTAAATAAGCAAGATAGGTCCACTGCACAGCCTCTTTAGCATTATTAGCTGGACGACTTAAATCACAGCCATATGTTTCTCCAAGTCCCTTTAACTTTTTGAGAGCCTTAATTTGGTCACTAACTTCTTCTCTTAAGCGAATTGTTTCTTCGGTCATTGGACTTTTAAGATTTGCCTTATCCTCTTTTTTTGCTTCAATTAATCTATCTATACCATAAAGTGCTACTCTTCTGTAATCACCAATGATTCTACCGCGTCCGTAAGCATCAGGCAGACCTGTGATTACTCCAGATCGTCTAATTTCTCTAATTTCTGGAGTATAAGCATCGTAAACACCATCATTATGAGTTTTTCTATATTTAGTAAATATCTCATCTATATCCGGATCAACTTTTTCGCCGTAGGCTTCTGCTGCCTGACGAGCCATTCTGATCCCACCATAGGTGTTTAAAGTTCTTTTTAAAGGTTGATCAGTCTGCAGACCAACTATTATTTCTTGATCCTGGTCAATATAACCAGCATCATAAGCATTAATATCTGCAACTGTTTCAGTATCGATAGCGAGTACACCATCATTTTCTCTTTCCTGTTTGAGAAGTTCTGAGCTCTGACGCCAGAGATCTTTTGTTCTTTCAGTTGGACCCTCTAAAAAATCGGCTCCACCTGTATAAGGAGTATAATTTTGCTGAACAAAATCCCGAACGTCAATTTCTTCTTCCCATCTTTGACCTTTCATTTCTAAAGTATCAAATTTCATTTAAAATCCTCCCTTTTAGTCTTATAATCTTATTGGCTGCTCAAAAGATATTGTTTTATGAGTTAAGAACTTAATTTTTAAATATCCCTTAAGCTGAATTCTACTCTCATCTTAGCAGAATATTTTTCCAACGTCAAATCCTGAGTACTTTACTATGTTTTTAAATTTCCAGCTCATTGTAAATTAGATTACATTTACTTGATTTAAGACTAAAATCTGCAGCTAAACAAAAAAATCGCCCCCGGATAAAGAATTAATTCAATATCCAGGCGGGCGACTTAATAAAGATTATATTCCCCTATGGTTAAACCCATATTTATCCGCCAGTCATATAATCCATATATTCAAATTTTAATTACAATTTATATATTAGCAGATAGATTTGAGGCTGTCAAATTAAATTT
>Ga0208551_10011_pt1 | contig 41882 bp, 40 predicted proteins | sample Wag4S2015_5_14_FD_187360 | JGI IMG/M metagenome (GOLD analysis project Ga0208551, IMG submission 187360) | Deep subsurface shale carbon reservoir microbial communities from Ohio, USA - Utica-2 Time Series 2015_5_14 (SPAdes) (version 2) ... | reverse complement strand
AAAAAAGGAGCCTGCTGATTAAAGCAAGCTCTTCCTTAAAAGATATGAATAACGGTGTTTATCTGATAAAGTTCATTAATTTCTTTCTTTCCGCCTCTGGTGCTTCAACTTCACCTTCGGCATTTTCCATAACTTCCATCAGATAAGCCATGTTCTTACCTAAAATTCTCATAATCTGTTTTCCTTCTTCATCCTTTTCTGCTTCGCCTGGGGTCGTACCGTGGATTACACTCCAGTAATTAGATGTAGGCATCATCATTTCCGAATAATTGATATAATTACTAAGCTGATTAAAAGTTGGCATTCCACCTGATCTTCTAACTGCAACAACAGGGGCACCTACCTTATGTCTGAGCATCATGCCGTTGACACTTGCTACATAAAATGCTCTGTCTAAAAATGACTTCATTGTTCCAGCAATTGCTGCATAATGAACAGGTGAGCCAATAATAATCCCATCAGACTCTTTCAGCTTCTGAATCCAATCGTTCACCTGATCATCAATAATACATTTTTCATTCTGGTTTTTGACACATTTATTACAGCTAAGGCAACCTCTGATTTCTTTATTACCTACCTGAATAATTTCCGTTTCAATATCCTTATTTTCGAGTTCTTCTGCCACCATTTTGATTGCATGATATGTATTTCCCTCGCTGTTGGGACTGCCGTTAAAAGCTACTACTTTCATATTATCCTCCCTCTTTGAAATTAATTTGCTATTATAAAATTAATTTGTTAATGTAAAATTATTGTATGTGAATAACTTAATTTTGTCAAACTAATTTTTAGGATAATAAATCTGATAAATCAGAAGCTTCTTTTATTAAATTATCTTTAATTTCCATTAATTTAGCTTCAGAAACTCTACTCGTAGGAGTACTGATTCCTATTGCTGCTATTACTTTACCAGAGCTGTCTTTTACTGGTGCAGCAGCACAATTTAAACCAATTTCTGATTCTTCTTTATCTAGAGCAAATCCCTGCTTCTCAATTTTTTCAAGTTCTTTTTTTAATTTTTTACGCTCAGTTATAGTGTTTTCAGTATATTTTTCTAATTTCTTGTTCAATAATCTATCTACTTCTTTTTCTTCCAAATAAGCCAGTAATAATTTACCTGTGGCACTGGAATGAAGTTCATCTTTGCTTCCCATCTGACAGGTCATCCTTAAACTATGTTTAGATTCTACCTTATCAATATAAAGTACCTTGTCAGCAGATAAGACGCCCAGCTGAACTGTCTCGTCAAATTTATCTGCTAATTTTTCCAAAAAAGGTCTAGCAAGATCTGTAAAAGAGATCTTTCCTTCATAAACTTTTCCCAGTTCAAAAAGCTTTTTGCCTAAAGAATATTTATGATTATTACTATTTTGACTTATATAGCCTGCTTTTTCTAAAGTTGCAATGATACTGTGTAAAGTACTCATATTTATTTCAAGATCATTACTGATCTTCGTTAATCTTACTTCATTTTCATTATTGCCTATATAATCTAAAATTTTGGTTGCTCGCAAAACTGACTTAATTACTCTTTTTCCCATTACAATAATCCCCTTCCCAAAATATCTTACCACAATTTATTATATTAGTTGGGGGCAGAAATTTCAATCATTTATTTGACATTATAAAATTCGTTTGCAAAAATAAATAATATTTTTAGAGAAAGTAGTTAAAATCAAAATCTTAATTTATATATAGCATCCATAAATTCTATTTTAAACTTAGCCGGAGTTAATTCCTTTTCTGCCGCCTTTTCCCCAGCTAGAGAATAATAATAAACTGCTGTTTGGGCTGCCTCAAATAAAGATAAATTGGAATTTTTTGCTGCAGCAGCAAAAACACCTAATGTTGACCCCAGCATACAGCCTGTGCCCACAACTTTTCCCATTAGAGGATGACCTCTGTTGATCTCAGAGAGTTGGCGGCCATCACTAAGCAAATCAATCTCAGAACTGACAACAATAACTGCTCCTAACTTTTTGGCCAATTCTTCTGCAGCTTCAGCTGTATTTTTGTATTCACCAATTGATTCTACACCTCTAACTTCAGCTTCTTTTCCGGCTAAGAAAGATATCTCACCTTGATTGCCCTTAATTATTGAAATTTTTAGCTCAGCTAATATTTTTTGAGCTGCTTCAATTCTAAACTTTGTAGCTCCAACTCCAACGGGATCTAATACTATTGGAATTCCTAGTTCATTTGCTCTTTTACCTGCTTTAAGCATTGACTCAAGCTGACAGGAAGAAATAGTCCCCAGATTTAGAACCAGAGATGAAGCATTTTCCACCATCTGAGCTGATTCTTCTACTGCTGGGGCCATCACCGGCAGAGCGCCCCAGTTTAAAGTTATATTAGCACAGTCATTAACTGTCACATTATTTGTTATATGATGAATCAAAGGCTTTTCTGCTTTGATAATTTTTTTAAACTTTTTTAACCTTTCGGCATATTCTTTTCTATTTTGACTAGTTTCTGCTGACAATTTAGGACCCTCCTTTTAGATTTTGCTTTTTTGATTATTTGCTTAAATTCTCGAGTTTCATTTTCTATCTTTTCCGCTTTTGTCAGAGCTGTAATTACCGAAATACAGTCAGCTCCACTTTTGATTACCTGTGGGGCATTGCTTTTATTCAGGCCTCCAATTGCTATCAGCGGTAAATCAGTTCTTTTTTTAATCTCAGCCAATCTCTGCAGACCAATTCCATTTTTATCTGAGTTGAGCTGCTTAGATTTAGTCTTAAAAATTGCTCCCACTCCCAGATAATCTGCACCATCAGCTTCAGCCTGAGTGATTTCTTGATCCCGGCAGGCACTAAGGCCAATAATCTTATTTGGACCTAAAATTTTGCGGGCAGACCGCAGAGGCAGGTCGCTCTGCCCCAGATGCACACCATCTGCATCTAAAGCCAGAGCCAGGTCAAGCCGATCATTGACTATCAAGGTGATCTGATATCGACTGCATATTTTTTTAATCTGCTGTCCCAGCTTAAATTTTTCCCGCAGAGACAAATTTTTCTCCCGCAGCTGAATTACATCAACTCCAGCTGCAGCTGCTTCTTTCACAACTTCTATAGTTTTTCTGCCAGCTGATAAACTTTCTTCTGTGATTAAATAAAGATCCCAGTTTAGCATTTTTACCTCCTAATATCTTATTTGACTAGATAAACTTAAGAAAACTGCTGATTGGAACTATGCTGCAGATTTTGAAGCCGCCAGAAATGATTGACCGGGCTATTACCCTGGCCAACAGGAAAATTATTTTTGATGGCCCCGGTAATAAATTTCTTTGCTTGGCCCACTGCTTTTTCCATGTCCATTCCCCGAGCCAAATTTGAAGCAACTGCTGCCGAAAGAGTACAGCCTGTTCCATGAGTATTATTTGTAGGAATATGTTCTGCTTCAAATTCTATGAACTGGCTGCCGTCATAAAGGAGATCAACTGCTTTTTTTGCTGACCTCTTTTTAGTTGTGTGACCGCCCTTGATCAGCACCCAGCTGCTGCCGTAAGTTATTAGCTTTTCTGCCAGAACTTGCGGATCATTATTTTCTTCAGTTTCTACACCTGCCAATACTTTCGCCTCATATAGATTAGGTGTTATAATTTCCGCCAGCGGAAAGAGTTTTTCTTTATATGTTTCAACTGCTTCTTCTTTTAATAATAAGTCACCACTTGTAGCTACCATTACTGGATCAACAACCAGATTTGGCAGAGAATATTCTTTTATTTTTGCAGCTATCTGCTCAATAATCTGACTGTTGGCCAGCATACCAGTTTTTAAAGCAGAAAATTCTATATCTCTTAAAACAGAATCCAGCTGAGAAATTACCGCCTGAACACTTAAAGTTTTTACTCCCTGTACTCCCAACGTATTTTGAGCTGTAACTGCTGTTATTACTGACGCTCCATAGACTTGATGAACTGTCATTGTTTTTAAATCAGCCTGGATCCCTGCTCCTCCACCAGAGTCAGAACCAGCTATTGTTAAGACTTTCTTCAATATAATCAGCTCCTTTTGCTTGCTCCAATTTCAATTCTCTAATCTTTAAAATTAATTCAGTCAATTTTCTATCTTCATTATTAATTTAAATCTTCAATAAATGATAGGCTGTCTGCCTTTTCCACTGCTTTTAAGAATAAATAGGCAATCACTGCCCCTCCAGCTGCACTTAAAGAAAAAGGAATAACAAAGAAAAACACTGTGGAACCGCTGCCCATCAAAAATCTGGCAATCGGATAAGCAGCCACTGCTCCCAGAAGTCCTGTTCCAATTAACTCTCCCACCAGAGCCCACCCCTTAGATTTAAACTTTTGATAAAGCAGACCGGCTATTAAGGCCCCAATCATACTGCCCGGAAAAGCCAGCAGAGAACCGGTTCCCAGCATATTTCTAAGCAGAGAAATTGCAAAAGCATTCCAAACTGCATAGGCAGGCCCCAGTAAAACAGCGGATAAAATGTTAATTAAATGCTGGACCGGAAAAGCTTTGGCCACTCCCACTGGAATATAGATTAAGTGTCCTGTCATTGTTCCCAGAGCAATTAAAAGTGCCGAAAAGGTCAATTTCTTATTATCCATTCTAATCATCCTTTCAGAATTAAGTTAATATTTACTTTGATAATTAGTTTTAGTCATCGTCAGTTTTTCTAAGTTCTTATTTGACTTCTATTAAATCAGGACTTAAATATTATTTAACTAAGCTGCTGATCTACTATTTTCATCGCACAATAAGAACCACACATTGTACAGGCATCTTCTTCCTTTAAAGTCTGGTTGTGGGCTGCTCTTGATTCTTTTAATTTTTCTGGCGCCAGGGCCAGCTCAATCTGCTTTTCCCAATCTAATTTTTTTCTGGCGGCTGCCATCTGATTATCTCTCTCCTTTGCCCCCTTAACTCCTTTTGCAATATCTGCAGCATGAGCTGCAATTTTGCAGGCAATTACTCCTTCCCGCACATCTTCAATATCAGGTAAGCCAATATGTTCAGCCGGGGTAACATAACAGAGGAAATCCGCCCCCGCCGCTGCCGCTGCTGTGCCGCCAATTGCTGCTGTAATATGGTCATAACCAGCTGCAATATCTGTAACTAAAGGTCCTAACACATAAAATGGAGCCTCTTTGCAGAGTTCTTTCTGCAGTTTGATATTTGTTTCAATCTGATCATAGGGTACATGGCCTGGTCCTTCCACCATCACCTGGACTTCCGCCTCGCGAGCTCTATCTACCAGTTCACCCAGAACTAAAAGTTCATGGATCTGAGCTCGATCTGTAGCATCTGCCAGACTGCCCGGACGGAGAGCATCACCAAGACTTAAAGTTACATCGTTTTTATAGCAGATTTCAAGCAAGCGATCATAATACTTAAAAAGTGGATTTTCCTGATTATTATGGAGCATCCAGGCTGCCATAAACGATCCACCCCGGCTGACAATATCGGTTACTCTTCCTTCAGCCGCCAGATGTCTTAGAGTTTCTAAAGTCAAGCCGCAGTGGACTGTAATAAAATCTACCCCTTCTTCAACCTGAGCTTTAATCACTTCAAATAATTCTTCAACTTTCATCTCAATTATTCCCCGTCCTGACTTAACTGTTTCTACAGCTGCTTGATAAATAGGGACTGTTCCGACAGGAACTTCAGCATTTTTTAGTATAGCTGCTCTAGTTTCTTTTATTTTATCTCCCGTAGAGAGGTCCATAACTGCATCTGCTCCAGCTTTAACTGCTGCCTCCAATTTTTTTAACTCAGCTTCAATAGAATCATAATCTTCAGAAGTACCAAAGTTAGCATTAACCTTAGTTTTTAAACCTCTGCCAAAGGCTTTTGCCTTTAAATTTTTGTGGTTAACATTTGCCGGTATAACAATAGTTCCTGCAGCAATTCCTTGACAAATAAATTCTGCAGCCACCCCTTCCTCCGCTGCTGCCATCCTCATCTCTTTACTTATTTCACCATTAATTGCTTTTGTCATTTGAGTCATTTTACTCAGCTCCTTATAATTTTGAAATTAATTTAGAATATTATATAAAAATCAGTTTAAAAATCATTGTAAAATAAAAACACAGCTCCCAATTAAGGAAACTGTGTTTTAAAATAAAGTAATCATATTAATAATCACTCCCCACAACTCCCTTCGCTGGTATTATCCAGATCAGGTTCTAAGGGTTAAAGCATCTGCTTTATCTCAGCCCAAGGGCTCCCCTGTTTCATTTATTAAATTGTACTGAGCTTTCTTTTATAAACGCATGGTCAGCTCAGCATTAGGGCATCGAGCCCGTCATACTCGCTTTCTTTTATAAACGCATGGTCAGCTCAGCATTAGGGCATCGAGCCCGTCATACTCGCTTTCTTTTATAAACGCATGGTCAGCTCAGCATTAGGGCATCGAGCCCGTCATACTCGCTTTCTTTTATAAACGCATGGTCAGCTCAGCATTAGGGCATCGAGCCCGTCATACTCGCTTTCTTTTATAAACGCATGGTCAGCTCAGCATTAGGGCATCGAGCCCGTCATACTCGCTTTCTTTTATAGCAAATAAATAGATGCCTTAGCACATTGAGTGCATCACACCATTAGCATTGAGTGCGTCATTATTTTTTTTCTAGTGCCTTCATTACAATTATCAGCACAATATAAGTAATTATAGTAGTTGGAATCAAAAATGTCGCATTATAAACTGTAGAGTATACCCAGACATTCTGTCCTTCTGGTGCATAACTGCCAAAAAAGATAACTCCTGATAAAATGTGAACAATTAACCTTAAGGCCGAGGCCACTACCACTGCCCAGAACATTTTAAGAGGCTTAATAATCTCGTCTTTCCTGATCTTAAACATACCTGCTGCACCCAAAACCATATAAGGCAGAGGATAATCCATAATTAACTGAATCGGATGAATTATATAAGCTCCAAACATCAGCTGCAGCAGTCCATAGGCCAGACCACTAAACATTCCGGCTCCTACTCCCCAGCGGAAAGCAATCACTAAAATCGGCAGCATTTCTAAACTTATTGAACCACCCTGCGGCATCCGCCAGAGTTTAAGAAAATTTAAAACAACTGCAAGAGCAACAGCCACCCCAATTTCTGCCAGCATTCTTGTTGAAAATTTATTCTGCATAATAAAAACCCTCCTAATTTGTGAGGAACAAACCGGAGGGTTTAAGGTCTTTTTATTTTACCTACGCCTGCATTACCAGGATCAGGTAGTGGGTCGATGATTGCTCATCCTCTCAGCCTCCAGTTTGGCTCCCCGTTCTTTAATTTTTAAATCTAGTCATGTAGAAATTTCTATCTAGCTGTATTATACAATAGAAATTGAGATTAATCAAATGGGATTTTGATATTTTTTCCTTAGTTCTGAAAAACCTGTCCCCATCTAATAATTCTGCACCATTTTTTCTTTCATTTTCTGCTTCAGCTCATAACCTTTATTTTTTGAACATTAAGCCCTTCTTAATTTCTCGACTTACTGTAGTTCTATGACAGTTATATACTTTATAACCCCCAAAATATTGAAATAGCAATTGGTACTATAACAGCCATTATTATTTCTAAGGGTGCACCTACTAGTACATAATCCCTAAATTTATAACCTCCCGGTCCATAAACCATTAAATTTGTTTGGTAGCCTACCGGGCTCGCAAACGAAGCACTAGCAGCAAATGTTACTGCTAAAACAAAGGCAAAAGGATTTGCTCCAATCTGATCTGCAGCATTTATTGCCACCGGAATCATAAGTACCACAGTGGCATTATTACTTATTATATCTGTAAGTAATGTAGTCATATAATAAAATATCGCCAAAACAATAATATCCGGTAAAAATCCTGCAATATTTAAAATCTGATTAGCTATAAACTTAGCAGTTCCAGTCTGCTCAATTGCAACCCCTAGTGGTATTAAACCCGCTAAAAGAAAAATAACTTCCCAATTAATTGAATCATATATTTCCTGTGGATCTATTAATTTTAAGATAACCATTGCTGCAACACCTGCTAAAGTAGCAATCGGAATCGGCAATATTTTAAGTGATGCCAAAATAATTATCGAAAAAGCGATTCCTACTGATAAAATAATATCTAAAGGCTTATAAGCAATAGTTTCTGTTTCATCCCTTTCTCTTATTATAAAGTTTTGATTTTCTTTTAGCCTTTCTATAGTATTTTCAGCAGCCAGTAATAGAAGAACATCCCCTTCTCTCAAATAAAAATTTTTAATATCAGTATGGGCAATTTCCCCTCCATGTCTAATTGCAAGCAAACTTGCATCATAACGATTAAGGAAATTAACATTATTTATAGTCCTGCCTTTCAAAAACGAGTTATCAGGAATAACTAATTCAATTACTTTTTGGCCGGTTATCTCGTTTTCTAATTGTGCCTGAGAAATTTTAATTTCTGGTAGAATAATTACCCCATTAATCTTTGCAAATTCTAAAACAGTTTCATAATCTGCTCTAATAACCAAATGATCATTTGGCCTAATTGTTTTTAATTCTAGAGGTTCCATATATTTTTCATTATTGCGATTTAATTGTATAATATCTAAATTCTTACCCTTATTTGACAATAATTCTCCTATATCCTGTCCAATTAAAGGAGAATTTTCAGCTATTTTTATTTCAGTCAAATATTTTTCTATCTCATATTCTTCTATATAATCTTTTAGATCATGTCTAATTCTTTCGGGTATTAAGCGGTGTCCAATTGTTATTAAATATAAAATTCCCACCACAAATACTACTATCCCTAATTTTGTGAATTCAAACATGGAAAAAGGATGGTTTATCAAGCGAGCAGATACCTGACTTCCTAAAAGATTAGTGGATGTCCCTAATAAAGTTAATGTACCACCCAGCATAGCAGCATAAGAGAGTGGGATTAACAATTTAGAGGGAGATACTTTTGTTTTTCTAGCTAAATCAGTCACCATAGGTATAAAAGTAGCAACTGTCGGAGTGTTATTAATAAAACCAGCAATAATACCTGTCAGTCCACTTATTGCAATCACTTGTTTTTTCTCATTATCACCAGTATATTTAATAATTTTATTTCCTAGAAATTGCATTGCTCCACTATTTTGAATTCCCCTACTAATTACAAACATTGCCATAACTGTAATTGTCGCTGAATTACTAAATCCTGATAAAGCATCCTCAACTGAGACCTTCGTCCAAAAATCAAGTATAATTAAAATAACTGGTATACATAAAGATATAACACCTATTGGAAGCGGCTCCCATATAAACATAACTAAAAGCAAAAATATTAATAAAATAATAATAAGTATTCCTTGATTAAAAGTTGGTGTACCTTCAATATTTGTCTTATTTTGACTTTCTTGTGCCTGTACACAATATGGTTGAAAAAAAACAAATAATAAAATAAGCAAAATGAATACTGCAGTTAAATAATTATTTTTTGTTAACATATTCATCTCCTCCTATTAACTTCAATATTTTTTTAATCAGCTTCTTTTTAAATTATTTTAGTTTTTTTGCAGCAGAATTTCTCATTTTATTTTAATAAATTTTATTTTATTTTTCAAGTACCTAAAAATATATTTCAATAAATTTTATCTTGTGTTTTTAGATGCTGCAGCTTACTGATCCTGCTCTCTGCCTATGCAAAATTAAATTATAAAATTCCTTTTTCAATTGAAAGTTTTAGGCTGGCCTGTTAAACTAGAAGCAAAGAAAAAAATATAATCCAGAATTGGGGTGAACCACCTTGCTAAATATAAAAAAATTGTTTAAAAAATACAGTGGGGATATGCTGAGCGGTTTAACCACTGCTACTATTGCTCTGCCGCAGAATATGGCCTATGCTTTAATTTTAGGAATTAATCCAATTTACGGAATTTACGCCTCTATTTTTTCAATGCTGACTGCCTCTATTTTCAATTTCTCCTCTTATGTAATTGTAGGTCCTACCAATATGATCACAGTTGCTCTCTACAGCAGTTTAAATAATTTTCAGGGAGAAAATTATCTGCAGGTTATATTTTTAACTACCTTTTTAATTGGTTTATTCCAATTTTTACTTGTCAGTTTTAACCTCAGTGAATTAATAAAGTACATTTCACATCCTGTTGTTGTCGCCCTTTCTCATGGAGCAGCTATTTTAATTCTATTTTCTCAAATAGAAAATTTCACCGGGGTCAGGGTCAGTGGTTCAAATGTAATCACCAAAAGCACCCAGTTTATTTCAAATATTTCCGAGCTCAATTATCTTAATTTAGCAGTTGGGGCAGCAACTTTATTTTTAATCTTTGTGATACCCCTAATCAAGAAATCACTGCCGGAATATCTAATAACAGTAGTCTTAATGACTATCCTAACTACAACAGCTGGAATTAATCAGTCAATACCACTGGTTGGAGAAATTCCGAAAAGAATTATAGATTTTCATCTGATAAGTTTAGACTGGGGTCTAATCGGTCAGGTTTATACTAAAGCCTTTTCTATTGCCTTATTGGGACTGATTCAGACAATGGCTGTACTGCAGTCTCTGGCTTTAAAAACAGATGAGGAACCCAACTTTGATCGAGAGTTTAAGAGTCAGGGAATTACCAATATGGTTATTTCATTTTTTAGCGGCTTTGCCATTTCTTCTTCCTTTGCCAAGACATTTGCCAACTTGAGTGCTGGTGCCAAACACAGAGTTTCACAATTTTTTTCTGCCATTTCTATTGTGTTTTTTATTTTATTTTTCAGAACTTATCTAGCCTATATTCCAGTTTCTGTCTTAGCAGGTCTAGTTATAGCTGCAGCTATAGGCATTTTAGATTTCAAAGAAGTAATTAGGAATTTAAAAACTACTAAAGGAGATGCTCTAATTTTCAGCTCAACCTTTATTGCTACAATTGTGCTGCCAAATATTGATCAGGCAATCTATTTTGGTGTTTTAGTTTCTTTAGTTGTCGTTTTACAAATTTCAAAAAAAGCTGATATTGATATGCTCTATTATGATAAAAAAGACGATGACCAGGGTTATCATCTGCACCATGTCCACCATAAAAAAGCTGATGAATCTGAAATCTCATCCCAACAGGCAAGGGTCGTTGATCTCAAAGGGGCGGTTCATTTTAGTGCTGCTGATGATTTAAAAGATCAGCTGGAAGAATTTTTTGAACCAAATACAGATTTTATTATCAGGCTGAGAAATGTCAGAAGAATTGATATCACAATTATTAAAGTTTTAGAAGAATTTATAGACCAGGTTCAGGAAAATGGTGGGGAGATTATGCTGACTGGAGTTAATGAGCGTTTACTTAAAATGTTCCGTAAAATTGGGCTGACTGATAAAGTAGGTGAAGGTAATATCTATCTATCTGAAACCGAATATTTCGCAGCTACAAATAAGGCTCTTGATTTCAGCGAACATGAACATGAAAAAAAGGAAAATGAATCAGATGAAAATAAATCAGATGAAAATAATTAAACTCCCAACTCAAGCTGCAGTAATTTTAAATCTGCAGTTTAAATTGGGAGTTGTTTTTTATTAATATTTAACTTTTACTCTCTTAAGCTGTGACCCTGATTCTGACTTACATAACGACCAAGTGAAGCTATTATACCGCCGATACACTGACGACAATCTCCTGCTTCTTCATTTACACATATTTTATCTGGATAAATCTGATACTGTTCTCGATATCTGCCATCTGTTACATTAGGCATAACTACATTGGCTCCTGCCTGCAGAGCTTTTTGGCGCCCTTCAGCATCAATGGTCCCCAGCGCAGTTGTCGCCGGAATATGTGCTAAAGGTAGTAAAAGTCGGCTTAAAGCAGTAAATTTTAAAGTCATCTCGACTGTTCCTTTTTCACTCCCTCTTAACGGTGTCTGCTGATGGGGAATAAAAGGACCTGAACCAATCATATCAAGTTCTAAATCCTGACAGAGCAGCAAATCTTCAGCCAGAATTGCCGGAGTCTGATCCGGCAGACCAATTATAACTCCACTTCCAATCTGATAACCTAAAACCTTTAAATATTTTAGACTTTCAATTCTATTTTCAAAACTCATTCCTGGATGATATTTTTGATAAAGTACTTTATCTGCTATTTCATGTTTTAAAAGATATCGATCTGCTCCAGCCTCCCGCCAGAGTTTATAAGCCTCAAAATCTCTTTCTCCCAAACTCAGAGTTACTGCCATAGCTGTAGTCTTTTTAATTTTTTTGATAATTTCAGCTATTTCTTCTGCAGGATAATCATCCTCTCCTGACTGCAGAACCACTGTTTGATAACCCAATTCAGACGCCATTTGAGCAGTTTCAATAATTTCTTTTGACTTTAACTGATAGCGTTTGAGCTGCTGGTTATCTTTTCTCAATCCACAATAATAACAGTTTTGTTTACAGTAGCTGGAAAATTCTATAATAGCTCTTAAATGTACTTCATCACCACAAATTTCGTCTCGCTTTTCATCTGCTTTTTGTAATAAATAATCTAGATTGGCTAAATCTTCTGCCAATATAGCAGTAATATCCTCTTTATTTAATTGAGCTTTATCATATGCCTGATCAATTATTCTTTTGATTTCAAACTGATTCAACTAAATCACTCCTACAATTTTTTCTTGATCCTGCTGCCAGAGTTCTAAAGCTTCTGGAAAAGGTTCCAGAGCTCGGTCCAAAATCCCGTGCAGCCAGGCAATACCCATTCCATAATTAATCACCGGAACCCCCGCAGTCTCTGCTTCCTTCAGCCGTGATAGAACTTCTTTACGGTTTAACATGCAGCTGCCGCAGTGTAAAATCACTGTATAGTCTTCCAGATTATCTGGAAATTCCCTACCTGAAACATGGTCAAATTCAATTTCAGGGCTTATTTTACTGTGGATCCAATTTGGTATTTTGACTGTCCCAATATCATCCTGCTGACGTCTGTGAGTACAGGCTTCAGCTACCAGCACTTTATCTCCGGCCTTTAATTTTTCCATTGCTTTTGCTCCCCGGACAAAGGTCTTCAGATCACCTTTATAGCGTGCAAATAAAACGGAAAAACCTGTCAGCAATATTTCTTCTGCTACCTCTTTGGAAACTGTTTCAAAAGCCTGAGAATCAGTAACTACAATTTTGGGAGGATTTTTTAATTTATCAATTTCTGATTTAACCTTTGTTTTTTTAGTTACGAGAGCAGCAGCGTCATGATCCAGAATATCTCTAATTGTCTGTACCTGAGGCAGAATTAGTCTCCCCTTGGGAGCAGCACTATCAATTGGAGTCACTAAAACAACAGTATCACCTGTGTTAATTAAATCTCCCATAATTGTCTGGCGGCTGCAGTCTTCCGGCATCTCTTCTGCAATTACTTCTCTAATTAAGTCTATATTAATTTCCTGGTCTGCACTGGCTTTAATGAATTCGAGCTTGAATTTCTTTAAAAATTGATCAAGCTCCTTTAAAACAGATCTCTGCTCAGCCCTTTCTGTTTCCAAAAGCTCAATTTTATTCAGCACCACAATAAATGGAATATCCCGTTCTTTGAATTCTTTAATCAAATCAGCTTCAAATTCTCCTGCTCCCTGAACCGCAGAAATAACCAGCAGGGCCAGATCAGTTTTGCGCATAATTTCTTTGGTCTTTTTGATCCTCATTTCTCCAAGCTCACCCTGGTCATCAATCCCCGCTGTATCGATCATCATCACAGGACCAATTGGCAGCAGCTCCATTGCTTTATAAACAGGGTCAGTAGTTGTTCCCGGCTGGCTGGAAACAAGGGCCAGCTTCTGATTAGTCAGTTTATTTATTAACGAAGATTTACCAACATTCCGCCTACCGAAAACTGCGATATGTGGTCGATCTCCCTTGGCTGTAGAATTCATTTTTCCACTTCCTTATTTATAATAGTTTCTTAACTTGAAATTAGTTACACTAAAAATCATCAGTAAAATAGAAACAATAATCTTACTCCCTTCTTTAATCTTAATTTGGAGCAGATCAGAATTTGATGCTTGAAATATTAACTATTCTAAAATGGTAACAACTTAAAATCTAAAGATATAAATCGTGCTCTCCCTCTGCAATTGCATCTAATTTATCAGCAATATTTGCTGCTAATTTGGGGTTATCTGCTTCCAATCTATCCATTAAATCTGATAAACATTGTTTACCATGTTTGCGGCTTGTTTCAGTTCCATAATCCTGTAAATATTCTTTAAAAGTAAGCATTGCATTGGGACGACAGAATTCCTGGATTTTTCCAGGCTTAGCCAAATCCATAAAATCTTTACCTGTTCGACCGAGGCGATAACAGGCTGTACAGAAACTAGGTATATAACCATCTTCAGCAATTCCACTAATTATTTCATCTATCGGTCTCAAATCATGCAGTGAAAACTGGGCCAGCTCTTCTTTATTCTTAGCTTTTTTATCATAACCACCAGGAGTTGTTCTGGAGCCAGCAGAAATTTGAGAAACACCATGTTCAAATAATTCATTTCTCATTTCTGTACTTTCTCTGGTTGATAAAATCATACCTGTATAAGGAACTGCCAACCTTAAAACAGCAACTAATTTTCTAAAATCAGCATCTGAAACAGGATAGGGTACTTCGTCTAAAGGAGTTCCTAAAGCAGGATTAAGTCTTGGTACTGAAACAGTATGTGGTCCCACACCCCATTTTTTGTCTAGATACTCTGCGTGAAGCAGCATTCCAATTACATCAAATTTATAATCATAAAGTCCAAACAAAGCTCCGATTCCTACATCATCAATTCCCGCCTCCTGAGCTCTGTCCATCACCGACAATCTCCATTCAAAATTACTTTTAGGACCTGAAGGATGTAATTTAGCATATTGTTTGCGGTTATATGTTTCCTGAAAACAGGTATATGTTCCAATCTCAGATTCTTTCAGCTTTTTGAAATCTTCAGTACTTAAAGGAGCAATTTCAGCATTAATTCTTCTAATTTCTCCCCCATTTTCTGTTTTAACATCATAGGCAGTTTTGATGCTCTCTACAACATAATCTAAATCAGTAATTGGTGCTTCACCGGTTAAAACAAGTAATCTTTTATGACCTTCTCTTTCTAACGCCTCAACCTCATTCCGAATTTCCTGCTGGGATAATTTTTTACGATCAAGCTGATTATTATCTTTACGAAAACCGCAGTAAAGGCAATTATTAACACATTGGTTAGCAAAATATAGGGGAGCAAAAATAACCAGCCTTTTCCCATAAATTTCTTCTTTGACCTTTCTTGCTGCTTCCAAAAATTGATCAATTAAATTTTCATCCTCAACTTGTAATAAGGTCGCCGCCTCTAAAGGTGTAATTCCATTAAGCTCCAGCGCCTTATCTATAATTCTTTGAACCTCTTTTTTATCTGGTGCTTCAGCTGCAGCCAAAATATCCTCAATCTTTTCATCAGTTATATAATCACAAATTTCAGTTCTGTAATTTTCTCCGAATTCCTCTTTAAAATAATTAACTTCACTCATATTTTTTCCTCCTATTTTTTTACATGTACGTTAGTTTATCTCTACTTAACTTCAACTGAAGTTAAGGCTGATTTTAAATTAACTCCAGGTAAACTTCCCAGCTGACCTGTCATTGCTCCAATTTCATCTGAAGTTCCCTCGACTATTAACGAGATCATTGATAAGCCGTGTTCAGCCGAAGGGATTCCCATCCGACCAATTATACAGTCCGCATTTTTACTTAAAATTTTATTTATCTGATTGCTTACTTTTTCTCTTTGTTCAACAACAACAGCAACTGAGCCAATTCTCTTCTTCATCTTCGTTCCTCCATTAGTTGTGATATATTTCTTTTGTACCAGGTACAAAAAGGCCTTTTTGTACCTGGTACCTATATATATATATATTTTGACATAGAAAGATCCCTCCCCTGATCCTCAGAAATCTCCTTAAATTCAGGAAGTGCTAAAATATGATATCCTTTCAGATAGTTAACCCAGCTGATCAGATATTAACTTTTAATTAATTATAACTCATTTTGGGAACTTGTTCAAGTTTTCACGTTATTTTATTTTTTAATTATTTTAATTTTAAGTATTTTGACGCTCCTCGGAGCAGGCCCAGCGAGCTTTCTGCCGATAAAATCTATAACTTATTAAGACCTTAATTACCCCAGATAACAGCTATCAGCGCCTGTTTCTGAAATTATATTCTTGCTTTTTGACCTCAAATGTTGTAAAATTAAATAGGAACACTTTATTCTAAAAATATCTATAGTAAAGTGTTAAAGAATTAAATTAATTTAATTTAATACAAGAAGGGAGAAGTTATAATTTATGTTAAAAAGTAAAAACACTCTATTCATTTTAAGTGCTGTTCTTGTTTTTAGTCTTCTACTTAGTGGAATGGTTTCTGCACAGGAAACCACTTTCCTCTCAATTGCAACCGGAGGTACCTCAGGTACCTACTATCCAATTGGTGGTGCAATTGCCAAGGTCTTAAATGAAAATATAGATGATATGAACGCTTCTGCTCAATCAACAGGAGCCTCAGTAACCAACACCCGTTTAATTTACAATCAGGAAGTAGAACTTGCAATTCTACAGAATGATATTGCTAGCTATGCTGTCAATGGAGAAAGACAGTTTGAAGGTAATCAGGTTAACAATATGAGCGGTATTGCTTCTTTATATCCAGAAGTAATTCAGATTATTGTTCGTAATGATGCAGGAATCAAAAGTATTGCTGATCTTAAAGGTAAAAGCGTAGCCGTTGGTGCTCCTGGTAGTGGTGCTGAAGCTAATGCAAACCAAATCTTAAATTTCTTTGGTTTAACTTATGACGATATTCAAGAAGATTATCTCTCATTTGGTGAAGCAGCAAGTCGTTTAAAGAATAGACAGATTGATGCAGCTTTCTTAACAGCCGGTATTCCAACTGCAGCTGTAATGGATGTTGCTGCAACTCAGGATATTACTTTATTAAACTTCAGCGATGAAGATATTGCCTCACTAAATGAAAGTTATCCTTATTTAACCGGAGTTACCGTTCCGGCTGGAACCTACAATGGTTTAGATAATGATATTCAAACTGTAGCTTTAAAGGCTATTTTAGTTGCTGAATCAAGTTTAAGTGAAGAAGTAGTATATAATATTACTAAAGCAATTTTTGAAAATAGAGACACTCTAATTGCTGCTCATGATAGAGCTAGAGACATTACTTTAGAGGGTGCTAAATCAGGTATGACAGTTGAACTACATCCTGGTGCTCAGAAATATTATGATGAAGTTAAGTAATTTATTAAGACTATAAATGAACTAAGATTATTATAAGAATTAAAGATTAAGAATTAGAGATTAAAAATTAGATTTTAGACTAAGCTTAAAGTTTCATAAATCATATGTAGAAACTTTTAAAAAATAATATCAAGCCTCTAAAATCTACTTAAAGGAGGATAACCGGGTATTGAAAAATACCCGGCTCTCATTTATTATGAATAAAAACAAAAAATTTAAATTTTTTTTGCTTATAGTATCAATTTTAATTTTAATTATTTCACTCTCTATCTTCAAGGTTAATACTCTTCAGATTATTGATTATCAAGCAGATAAAATCATCTGGGAAAAAAAGCTGACAGATGGGGATAATTTTAGTATTAAATATTTACATTCTGTTGCGAAAACACCGGTAATTGAATTCTTTGAAATAAAAAATGGAGAAATATTACTGACAGGAACAGAATATCAGTCTTATGGAGCAGGGCTTCCCACTTCAGCTGGGCAGGGAAATTATATAACCGCAGATGGTAAATTTATAATAGAAAATATTAATCAACAGCTGCCGGAAATAATGCTCAGAGTTAGTGACTATGCTCAACATGAATTCATTTTTAATAATAAAACATTTAAATTATACGAAAAAGTTGAAACTGAAACTCTGCTCCAGATTAAGACTACAGCTTTTAGCTATTTGAGTTTTATCTTAAGGAGGTATTAAAATGGCTGAAAAAGAACATTTACAGGAAGATGAATTACTCAAAAAATATGACCCGACTACAGATTATCGGCATTATACCGGTTTAGCAGCAATTATAGTTTCTACAATTGCTGTAACTTTATCTTTGTTTCATCTTTATACTGCTGGGTTTGGAGTGCTGTTAGCCCTAAAACAGAGAGCGGTTCATCTTGGCTTTATTTTTACACTAATTTTTCTTTTATATCCAACTTTAAAACATAAAAAAGAAAATAAATTGTTATTAACTTTTGATATGATTTTGGCTTTAGCTAGTATTGCCATCTCATCTTATATAATAATTAATTATGAATCACTGGTTCATCGAGCCGGGATGTACACACAGCTGGATCAGTTTATGGCTATTTTAGCAATCATTATAGTACTTGAGGGTACTAGACGTGCTTTAGGCCCGGAACTGCCGGTGATTTCAATTCTATTTTTACTTTATGCTCATTATGGTCAGCAGATGCCGGGAATGTTAGCCCACCGAGGTTATTCCTGGTCTCGAATTGCAAGTCATATGTATTTTACAACTGAAGGTATTTTTGGGATACCACTTGGAGTATCCGCAACCTATATTTTCTTATTCCTACTTTTGGGAGCTTTTGCAAAAAGAACAGGACTTGGTGACTTATTCATTGATCTAGCCCTCTCTTTAACCGGTAGAACAACTGGTGGACCTGCAAAGGCAGCTGTTGTTTCCAGTGGTTTAATGGGTTCAATTTCAGGAAGTTCAGTAGCTAATACTGTAACTACAGGATCTTTTACAATTCCACTTATGAAAAAGGTTGGTTACAATTCCCAATTTGCAGCTGCTGTAGAAGCAGCTGCTTCTACAGGTGGTCAGATAATGCCCCCAATCATGGGAGCTGCAGCCTTTATTATGGCAGAATTTATTGGAGTTCCTTATGTGACAATTGCCAAAGCGGCTATTTTACCAGCGATTCTTTATTATATTACAGTAGGTTTAATGGTTCACTTTGAGGCAAAAAAGCAGGGCTTAGAAGGAATGAGCGATGATTTAATACCTAAATTCTTAACAGTCTTAAAAACAAGAGGACATATGATTGCTCCTTTGATCATTATTTTCTATTACTTATTTAAAGGATATACTCCTTTGAGAGCTGCATTTTTAGGAATCATTGTTTCTTATGCTTTAAGTTTTCTTAAAAAAGATACTCGAATGGGTCTGCAGGATCTGCTTGATACTTTAAGAGAAGGTGCAATTTCTGCGCTTGGTGTGGCAGCCGCCTGTGCAGCAGTTGGTTTTATAGTTGGAGTTACAACTTTAACCGGACTGGGCCTTAAATTTACAAGTCTGACAGTTGCACTTGCCAACGGCAACTTATTTATGGCTTTATTCTTTACTATGGTTGCCTGTACTATTTTGGGAACTGGTTTGCCCACAACAGCTACATATATTGTACTGGCAACAATGGCTGCTCCAGCTTTAACACAACTTGGAGTTCCAATTTTAGCAGCTCATTTATTTGTACTTTACTTTGGAGTTGTTGCAGACTTAACTCCACCAGCTGCTCTGGCAGCCTATGCAGGTGCTGGTATAGCGGGCTCAAATCCACTTAAAACAGGTTTAACGGCTGTTAGATTAGCAATTGCTGGTTTTGTGGTGCCCTTTGTCTTTGCCTATTCTCCCTCTTTGCTGTTAATTAATACTACAGCTGTTCAGGTAATTTTAATTACCGGAAGTTCAATTATTGGAGTTTTCTCGCTAGCAGCTGCTGTTTTAGGATATTTAAACAGAAAAACAACTATTATTGAAAGAATCTTACTGCTGGGAAGTTCTCTGGGTCTATTAATTCCAGGTTGGCAGTCAGATATAATTGGTCTTTCACTTCTCGGAATTGTCTTATATCTACAGTTTAGAAATAAGGATCTACCAAAACCTGCTGCAGCTTAACAAGCAGCAAAAAACCCTCTAAGTTTAAACTTAGAGGGTTCTGCATTTAATCTTAATTTTATCATCCCAGGACGACTTTAATCAATAATTAAAATATCATGTGGGTCATCTACAATAATTTGTGGACTCCCCTGATAGAGTTCTATTTTGCCTAAAACTTTAATTTTTTTATTTAAAATATATTCAGCAGGTTGGTAATCAAATTTATTTAAATTATGATTAAAAATAACTAAAGAAAGAGTGTCCTGATAGTTATCAGAAAAATTTAGGTAATTAATAGAATCTGCAGCTGCTGTATTAACAATCCTACCAGCTACAATTACCCTTTCTCCAATAAATGAAGCTGCCTCCTGAAAAGAAATCACGGGTAAATCACGTTCAAGCTCCAGCACCTGAGACCAGATGCCAAGCCGAGAAGCTCTAGCTTTTTTTACCGCCTGCTTAAATTCAGCTTCATAATAATCATTGGGCTCTACGATCATTAAAGAGGCATAACCATTTTCCAGCAGTTTTTGGTTAAAATTTTCTCCATCATGAATTAAATAAGCTAAAGTCCGACCATAATGATCTTCTTTCTCCTGATCAAATTCTAAAATTACATTTTCCCCGGTCAAATTTTCAATAGTAAATTTTCTTGCCTCTTCAGCATAAAACTCAGACTGATTATTTTCCCAATCAATTTCAGGGGTGTCAACTCCCAAGAGGCGGATTGAATCTCCAGCTGCAGTTTCAACAGTATCACCATCTATAACTCGCTCAATATATACGACATCTCCCCGCTGCTGATTACAGCCGACAGCTGCTAAAATTAATACAGTTAATATTGTTAAAAAAATTAGTGCCTTTTTCAACTTAAATCAACCCTTAATTTATTATTTTATTTAATCCAATTATTTTAAACTTACTGCTGATAACTGCTCAGAAATTTCTTTAAACGACCAAGAGCAATTTTTAGATCTTTTTCTGATGGTAAAAATACTATTCTAAAATGATCGGGCTGAGGCCAGTTGAAACCACTGCCCTGGACCAGAAGCACCTTCTCCTGAATCAGAAAATCTAAAATAAAACGCTCATCATTTGTAATATTAAATCTTTCAGTATCAACTTTTGGAAAAAGATAAAGTCCAGCTTCCGGTTTGACACAGCTAATCCCAGGAATATCGATTAAAAGTTTATAGGCTAGATCACGCTGTTCCTTAAGTCTTCCACCCGGCAGAACTAGATCATCAATACTTTGATAGCCGCCTAATGATGTCTGAATTGCGTGCTGTGAAGGAACATTGCTGCAGAGCCGCATTGAAGATAAAATTTTCAAACCCTCAATATAACTTTCAGCATGATATTTTTGACCACTAAGCATCATCCAGCCAGCTCTAAAGCCAGGAACTCGATGGGATTTAGATAACCCACTAAAAGTTACAATTAAAACCTCATCAGTTAATGTTGCAATTGAAGTATGCTCAGCTCCATTATATGTTATTTTCTCATAAATTTCATCACTGTAAACAATTAGTTCATTTTCCTTAGCAATCTCTATAATACCTTCTAAAATTTCAGTTGGGTAATTAGCACCAGTTGGATTATTAGGATTAATAACTACAATCGCTTTAGTCTTTTTATTAACCTTAGCTCTTATATCATCCAAATCTGGATACCATTTAGACTGCTCATCACAGATATAGTGGACGGCTTTACCTCCAGCTAAATTAACTGAGGCTGTCCAGAGTGGGTAGTCCGGCATTGGGATTAAAACCTCATCTCCATTATTTAACAGCCCCTGCATTGCCATAGTTATTAACTCACTTACTCCATTACCGATATAGATATCATTAATTTCTACATCCATAATCCCTTTTTTCTGGTAATACTGCATTACTGCTTTGCGGGCTGGAAAAATACCCTGAGAATCACAGTAACCCTGAGAATTCTTTAAATTATACATTACATCATGAATAATTTCGTCAGGTGCATTTAAGCCAAAAGGAGCGGTATTCCCTAGATTAAGCTTATAAATAGTATAACCCTCTTCTTCTAATCGAGTCGCTTCGTTAAGTACAGGTCCTCGAATATCATAACAAACATTTTCTAGTTTAGTTGATTTTTTTATATAATTCATCTTTTTTTCCTCCAATTCTACTCGATACTCAATACTTAAAATTAATAACTGCTAAAGTTGTATTTCTTTAAAGTTGTATTCTTTCCTTTATTATTATACATCATCTCATCTGCTTGTTGAAATATATTATCAATATTTTCATCATCTTTGACCTTTATTGAAAATCCAATTGAAATTTCCAAACTTTCTACAAGCTGATTTCTATTATTATATTCTATAACATTAGCTCTTATTCTGTCAAAAATAATCTTTGCTGCTTCAAACCCACTTTCAGTTAAGATAATTGCAAATTCATCTCCACCAATTCTAGCAACAATATCTTCGCTTCTTGTTGATCTTTTTAAAATATCTGCAGCCGCCTTAATATATTGATCACCTTTATTATGACCATAATTATCATTAATAAATTTTAATCTATCTATATCAGCTACAAAAATAGTTATCGGAAGCTGACGTGAATTAGACAATCTATCTAACTCATTTTCAAAATAACGTCTGTTATATAAATCGGTCATCTCATCATGAAAAGAAAGATATTTTACCTCATCTAATAATTTTTTTAACTCATTATTTGTTTTTTCTAACTTTTTTTGAGTTTCGTTTAATTTTAAATGAGTATTTACTCGAGCCAATACTACTTCTTTTTGAAAAGGTTTAACAATATAATCTACCGCCCCAGCTTGAAAACCTTTTACTATATCTTTACTTTTATCAAGACCACTAATAAATATTATCGGAATATTTGCAGTTTTTTGATTATTTTTTAGAGATTTACAGACTTCAAAACCATTTAGATCAGGCATCATAATATCAAGCAAAATTAAATCAGGCTTCTGAGCTTTAACAAATTCTAATGCCATTTCTCCGCTTTTAGCTAAAGCAATTTTATATGATTTTTCTTGAAGAATATCACTTAAAATTTGGATATTAAATTGGCTATCATCAACTATTAAAATTGTTTTATTGCTATTCATTATACCACTCCTTATTCCCCATTTTTTTAGCAATTTTAAAATAAAGAACCACCTATAAATTACTTACCGGCAGAGGTTTTTAGATTTTTAATTTATATTATTGAGACTGTTTATGATAATTAGCGAAAAAATCGAGAGCAGTTTGAGCCATTACAGCTACTCCATCTTTTAAAACAGAATCATTAAATTTAAAATCAGCCTGGTGATGGTTAATAATTTCTCCCTCAGGAGCAATACCTAAAAAATAAAATACTGATGGAACCTGTTCACCAAAAAAGGAAAAATCTTCTCCTCCCATTTCAGCTTTTTCTCTTTCACGAACCCGATCTTTACCTAAAACTTTGGCAGCTGATTCTGACAATAACTTCGTCATCTCCGAATTATTTATTACCGGTGGATAACCGAAAACATAATCAAACTCATAATCTGCATCATAAATATCGCAGATATTTTTAATAACTTTTTCAATATTAGCAGCCAGCTGTTTTCTAATTTCAGGTTTTAAAGAGCGAACAGTTGCTTTTAAAACCGCTGTATCTGGAATAACATTATGGGTGCTGCCTGAGTCGAAATTACAGACAGAAATTACTGCTGATTCCAGCGGGTCAACTCTGCGGCTGACTATTTTTTGGAGAGTAGAAATGATTTCAGCTCCAATTGGAATCGGATCTATAGTGTTATGAGGCCGGGCAGCATGTCCTCCTTTGCCAATTATTTTTAAATCAAAATGATCAGGTGAAGCCATAAAAGGACCACTCTTATATTCCACTACACCTTCAGCAGTACTACCCCAGAGATGAAGTCCCAATGCCGCATCGACCTGGGGATTTTCAAGCACTCCTTCTTTAATCATTCCTGCAGCTCCACCTGAAGTCTCCTCTCCCGGCTGAAATAAAAATTTGAGATTACCTTCAAACTCCTGAGCCAACTCTTTTAAAACCACAGCTGTACCGATCAAAATTGCAGTGTGCCCATCATGACCACAGGCATGCATTACTCCCTCATTCTTAGAAATATATTCAAGGTCATTTTTTTCAAGCACAGGCAGTGCATCCATGTCAGCCCGAATTAAAAGTGTTTTACTGTTTTCAGCATTAGAATTTTTAAAAGTAGCTGTAACCCCAGTTCCAAAAATATTTTTCCGAACCTTAAATCCTAATTTATGCATTTCAGCTGCTGCTAAAGCTGCTGTTTCCTTTTCTTGAAAGGAAAGTTCAGGATTTTGATGAATCTGATGTCTAATTTTAATTATTTTTGGCTCAATTTCTGCAGCTTTATTTAATATTTTTTGACTTATATCTAGTTCATTCATTAATTAATCATCCTCCAATCGGCAGCAGGCCCAGCTCTGCTTTACGCAAGAATATCATTATTAAATTAAAAATGTCAAATTTAAAAATATGCATAAATCTGCTGCCAGAGTAAAAGCACAGTCATAAAAATTGGAATCCAAAGCAGCTGTATAGTAAAATCCTGATAGACTAAATTATACAGCTTTTTAGAAGCATTAAAGATAGCATTGTAGAAAAATGCTTCAAAAATCTTTTCTGTATCAAACTTAACACTTTTGCGGCTTAAACCATAAACAAAATTTAAAAAAGCCTGCAGATAATTTTCTAAAGATAAATTATCCCTCACTTTAATCTTAAAGCCATTATTATTAACAAAAAGGTAAGCAGCCAGAGCCAAATAAATTAAACTATCCCTCAAACCGCTGATCAGATGAAAATCTTTATCTGCCAGGCTGGCTAAAACACCAGCTGGCATCTCCGGCCAAAAACTGACAACTATAATCCCTAATGTTCCGGTAATCAAAGCCAGCACATCTGCCGTGTAAATCTGATAGTGGTTAAATCCATGTTTTAAATCACTGAGAAAATTGCTATAATCCTGATCTTTTATAAAAATCCAATAAATAACTCGAGCCGCATATAAAAAGCTTAAAAATCCGAGTAAAAAGAAGACTGCTGTCACTAAGATACCTGGTGTCTGAGCAGACTTTATTAAGTATTTACTTTTATATCCAGCTGTGAAAACTACGGCTCCCAGGGAAGCAAGACTCATAATTGCTGCTGCCGAGGTTACAGGCCTGCGGCTGATCGCATCTTTAAAATCATAAATAATCCGGCTTCCGTATTCTTTCTGCCAGATACCGCTGCTGATAAATAAGGTTGTTTTTGCAAATCCATGGGCAATAATATGTAATACCGCTCCATAAAAAGCATATTTCCCACCAGTACCAATAGCCAGTGCAATAAATCCTAACTGACTAACTGTTGAATAAGCAAGCATAATTTTCAAATCAGCAGAGCGCAGTGCCTGCCAGCCCGCATAAACTATCATTGCTAAGCCAATCAAAAAGAGAAATGTATTCCCACTTTCCATTGGTATTATTTTAAGTAAGAATATATAGCCGAGTTTAACAACCCACCCTGATAAAATAGCACTTACCGGAGCTGGAGCCTCCGAATGAATTGGGGGCAGCCAGAAATGAAATAAAAAGAGACCGCTCTTCATTCCGATACCCATAATCAAAATAAACTGCAGGGGAACAGAATCAATTGCTCCAATTTGAGAATAGCCAAAAGCATTTGCAGCCAGTGCTCCAAAAAGCAGGATACTGCTGCCGCTGAACTGGATCACAAAATATTGTCGGACAAGTTTCCAGTCACTCCAGGCAAGCATAAAGGATGTTGTTAAAGTTACTAGTTCCCAGGCAAAAAGAAAGAAAAACCAGTCTGTAGTTAAAATTACAACTAAGGCACTAAGCAGATAAAGTACTGTTAAACTGTAATACCAAAACTTATTTTCTTTTATATAATTCCAGGCCGCTAAAGCTGTCATCAGAGTTAAAATAACTCCTACTTCAGCCAGCAGTGGAAAATAACTATCAAATTGAAAACCTGCAAGAAACTGCTGCCAAATAACAGCCATAGTTTAGCCTCCTAACACTAATTCTATATATCGCTCAACATTCATAATACTATTAATTGACATTTTTAAAGGTAAATCAAAAAATCTAAAACCTACCCCAAAACCTATAATTATGGCAGCATAGGTATAAGTAATAAAACTTACAATTTTTTCTCTGTATAAAACTGAAAGTAAGGGCCTGCTGAATACCTCTTCCTTTAAATCGTCTTCTGTTAGTTTTACCTCTTCAAAACCTTTGGCTATATAGCGCAGATAATAAATTACAGCAGTTAAACTACCAAAAATTACTATAAAGGCCCCAAAATAACTGCGGGCTTCCAAAAAGGCCATTAAGACATACCATTTACTTGCAAAACCTAAAAGCGGCGGCATACCGATCATACTTAATAATAAAGCGATAAAGGCAATAAATACTGACTTATTTCTAAGCCCCACCCCTTTAAAATCTCCATAGGCATGAGATCTTGTGTACTGCAGCAGATAACCACAGGCTACAAATAATCCTGCTTTCATAAACATATGACTTATTATATGGAGTATTCCTCCATAAAATCCAGCTTCTGTGTTTAATAAAATAACAGCCGTAATCATTCCAATATGACCAATACTTGAATAACCCAGAAGACGTTTAATATTATTAGACTGCAGGGCAAAAACATGACCTAAAAAAGATGAGAATAAAGCTAAATCAATTAAAAATATATTTAAATTCAAAGAAGTAATTACCTCAAAACCAATTACAGTCCAGAAAATCCTAATAAAAATATACAAATAAACTTTGGATAGAATACCTGATAAAACAGCTGTAACGGGTGATGGTGCTGTATCATAACTTTTAGGAAGCCAGAATAAAAATGGGAAAATACCCATTTTAATTAAAATAGAAGTCAAAAATATAGCAGAAATAAAGAGCTGAATTCCACTTTCTAAATCAGCAAAATTTTGAGCTACTGCAGCCATATTTAAAGTTCCTAAATTGAAATAAACTACTAATACTCCCAAGAAAAATAATAAACCTGCTAAAACATTATAAATTAGATATTTTATTGCAGCAGCACTAGCCTCTTCGCTTCTTTTAAAACCTATTAAAGCACCAGATGTTATAGTCAGCATCTCTATAAACACATAAATATTAAATAAATCTGCTGTTAATAACGCGCCCATTGAAGCGGCTGCAATCAAAAAATAAAGCACATAGTATTTACCTTCGTGGTGGCCGATATAACCTATAGAATAAATCACTACCAGAAAAAGACTGACAGCAGTTATCACAACAAACAAAAGGCTTAGACCATCCATTGCCAGTGTAATTCCTAAAGGAGGACGCCAGCCTCCCAGAAAATACTGCAGGAAAAAATCTCCATTTCTAAAATTATCTAAATTACCAGTTATGATAGTTATAATTAAATATGATTCCAGTAAAACTCCAAGCAAAACGAAAAAACGCCTTAATTTAGCATTAATTAAGTCTATTAATGGTATTAAAAAGGCCGTACCTAGAGGAACTAAAATCAAAAATAAAATTTTAATATCCATCAATCAACCTCCCAGAACAAGCTCAATATATTTTTCCGGATTCAAAAGCTCAAAAATTGCTGTATTAATCGGCATTTCTAAAATTTTAAAACCCAGACCAAAAATAATAATTAAAATTGTAAAAATATAAATTACACTTTTCATTTTATTAGTAGAGCTGAAAAATCCTTTCAAAGAAAGAAGCTCTTCCTTGATTGACTTTCCATCCTCTTTTACTGTCTCATAAGCATGGGAAATATAGCGGAGATAATATATTAAAGCTATTATACTCCCAGCTGCAGCGACAAAAGCTCCAAAAAAATGTCTGGCTTTTAAAAAAGCTAAGAGCACATACCATTTACTGACAAAACCAATCAACGGCGGCATCCCAATTGTTCCCAGACAAATTATGATAAAAGCTGCAAAAACCAGACGATTTGTATGACCAATACCCCTTAAATCATTGATATTGTGTGATAAAGTTGTCTGGAGCAGATAACCACTGCTTAAAAAGAGTCCGGACTTCATCATTAAATGGGCAGTGATATGCAGCAGACCGCCATAAAAGGCTGCCTCAGTGTTTAAAAGCAGCACAGCCAGAATCATTCCAATATGGCCGATACTCGAATAAGCAAGCATTTTCTTTAAATCATCAGCCTGCAGAGCAAAAACATGTCCAATTAAACTGGAAACCAAAGCAAGATCCAAAACAAAGTCACTTAAATGCAGCTCTACTAAAAAATCAAAGGCAATCATTGTCCAAAATAATCTCATAAATATATATAGATACACTTTCAATAAAACCCCTGATAAAAGAGCACTGATGGGTGCTGGACAGGCACTGTGGGCCCGAGGCAGCCAAAAATGAATTGGGAAAATACCAAGCTTAATTATTAAAGCAAGTAAAAAGAAAATAATAATTGTCAGCTGCATTGGGGTTGAGATTAAAGCAAATGATTCAGCAACTGCAGCCATTTTTAAAGTTCCCAAATTAAAATAAATTAAAATCATACTTATAAAGAAAAATACTCCTCCGGTGATTCCATAAAACAAATACTGCATTGCAGCTCTAGTTGTTTCTTCAGTTTTTTCGAAAGAAATCAATGGAGTAGTAAAAATTGTAATTGCCTCAATAAAAAGATAGAGAGTAAATAGATCAGCAGTTAAAATGCTGCCCTGAATTGAAGCAAGTACTAAAAAAAATAAAGCAAAATATATATTTTCCTTAGCGGTTATGTATTGAGTTGAAAAAATAACTATCAAAAAAATTGCTGAAGTAACGATTAAAGAAAAAAATAAACTCAAGTTATCCATCGCCAGGTTGATCACAAATGGTGTATCAGTATAGCCTAAAGTATACTGCAGAAAAAAATTAGAATTTTTAACAGCCTCAAAATTTAAGACAAATAATGAAATAACAAGAGCCAGCTCAATTCCAACTCCCATAACAGCTATAAAATTCCGGGAATGGCGATTAAAATTAGTGCTGAAGCACATAAAAACTGCTATCAGTACTGGAAGAACAGTTAAAAGGATTAACTCAATATTCATCAAGCTCATCAGTCATTCAACTCCTCTATTTGATCCCGATCAATAGTTCCACTAAACTTATTTAATTCAATGATCAGTGTCAAAAGCAAAGCAGCAGTACTAGCTCCAATTACAATCCCGGTTAGAGTTAAAGCCTGAGGTACAGGGTCATTAAATTTCCCCATAGTTTCACCAAATTTGTGAATTGAAACCTCACCACCGATATCTGAAAAAGAAATAACCCAGAAAAAAATAGCTGCTTCCATTAAGTTGAGCCCAATCACATTTTTGATCAAATTTGTTTTCATTATTAAGGCATAAAAGCCCAGCATAAAGAGGATAATAAAAATTAAATTAGTTAGCATTAAAAATCCTCCTCAAAAGTTTTTTGAATCATACTATAAAAAATAATCGCTAATCCGGCTCCAACTTTAAAACCAACTCCAATATTAATATAAGGAATACTTCCAGCAGAAATTAATGTTCCTCTCTCTGCAGTTAAAAAACCCAGATTTTTTAGAAATGCACCTTCCATAACTATTCCAGCAAGTCCAATCACCAAAAAAGTTAAAGCCCCACCAGTTTCTAAAACAGTTTTAGTTTGGGGACTATAGCGCCTATAGTCAAAGGCACTACCATAAACAATACTAAAAATTATTGAAATAGCTGCTAAGATTACTCCTCCCTGAAATCCTCCCCCAGGGCTTAAATGACCGTGAGTAATTACATAAAAACCAAATAAAGCAATAAAAGGAGTCATAATTCCTAAGGTTCGCTTAACAATAAAAGAAAGACCCTTTGAGGAAACGGGCAGCATCTTGCGGGATAAAATTAAAACAATTCCACTTACAGCTCCAAAAATAACAGTACTTTCTCCTAAGGAGTCAAAGGCTCTGTAATCATAGAGAACTGCTGTAATCAAATTAAGCGACCCAGTGTCATGCAGACCATAAGTAATGATATAATCTGAAATACCTTTTTCTAGGTCTTGATATCCAGGCAGCAGAGAAAAATTATAATAAAGAGCAAAAGCAGCAGCAGCCAAAACTGCCGTAATTAAAGTTTTTTTCACTAATTTGTTCATTATTTACACCTCCAGCTGAACTTTCAGTCGGAATCACTATGTCTGATCTGACTGATAGCACTCATAAAAATAGCTGTATTCAAACCAGCACCAATTACTGCTTCTGCTAAAGCAACATCTGCTGCTTTATGCAGTAAATATAATGCAGTTAAAATCAAAGAAAATATAGATAAAAAAATTATTGATATCAATTCCTCATCAAAACGAACAGTCATTACAGCTGAAAAAACTAAGAAAATTAATAAAATTATCTCAAGAATGTTCATCGGAATCTCTCCCTAAATATTCAGAATAGGCATCGATCTCATATTCTTTTGGCAGGACAATTTTCCGCTTATAAGATGCACGTGCTATAGCATGTGTTGCCATCGGATTTGAAAATAGGAAAAAAAAGCCGATCATCATAATTTTAATACTCAAGAAAAATTTCCAAACATAAATTGCAGTTCCAATTGACATTAAAACAGCAGACATTGTTAAAACCACAGCTGCTGCATGCATTCTTGTATAAACATCCGGAAAACGCAAAAGCCCCAAGACAGTTACCACAGCAAAAGCTGCACTTGATGCCATAAAAAAATAGGCGGCTATTATTCTAATTGTCATTATTTATACAGCTCCCCGTGTTCAAAGTATTTAGCATAAATTAACATATCAATAAAGAGCAGCACTGCATAGGCCAATACAATATCTACTAATAAAAACATGTCATATTCCAGAGCAATCATCAGCATCACCATTGACATAAAAATACCGATTGTATCAGCACCAATTAGCCTGTCTGTGATTGTGGGCCCAACTACTACTCGATAAGATACAATAAAAGACAAAACAGCAAAAAATACAGCAAGGCCAATTATCATCTGAAAATCACACCTATCCAGCGCTCAAAACGAGCAATTATTTTCTTTTTCAGCTCAGCCTCTTCTACTGTTTCTACATCAATCCAGTGGATATAGTAAGACTTTTCGTTTCTATCGTAATCGAGAGTTAATGTACCTGGAGTTAGTGTAATTAGGTTGGCCAGTAGACTTAAACCAGTAATGTCTGTAAGTTCAGTCTTAACTTTTACAATTCCAGGATTGAAGGAAGGATTTTTTTCAAAAACATGTTTGGAAACTTTTAAAGCAGCCGATACTGCTTCATAAAAAAATACAGGAACAAATAATAATAAAAGAGCCAGCTTTCTTAAATAGTGATACCAGGGAAGCCTTCGATGAACTTCCCTGAATAACATATCACTAAAAAAGAATGTAACTAATAATGAAGCTGCACTGCCTATTATTAAAATATCTACCGTTATTTTTCCTGCAAAGATAAACCAGACAATTAATAAAAAACCAAAGGCAGATAATTTCTGCAGCATTTAAGCACCTCCAATATTATTTTAATGCACTTTTATAAATCTTTAGTACATCTTCAGTATCTAATTCAACAAAACTACCTATTGGACCATTTTCTGTAGCTTTTTCAGCCATCTCTTCCAGGCGATCTGCTGGAATATCAAGTTCTGCTAGAGTTACAGGCATTCCAATATCACTGAAGAATTCCTTTGTCTTTTTAATCCCCTGCTGAGCTGTCCACTCCAGATCTTTAAAATCAGGATCAACATCCCAAACTCGATGAGCAAATTGAGCAAAACGCTCTAAATCATGCTGATAAACATATTCCATCCAGGCTGGGAAAACAACTGCCAGACCTGCACCATGAGCAACATCATAAATTCCGCTTAATTCGTGTTCCATACCGTGTGAAGACCAGTCTTCTTCTCTTCCCGTTCCTAGAAGACCATTGTGTGCATTACTTCCAACCCACATGATCTCAGCTCTAGCAGCATAATCTTCATTATCTTCTAGAACCTTAGGTGTATTATTTATAATTGTTTTTAAAGAAGCTTCAGACAAACGGTCTGTATACTCTACATTATCTGTATTGGTAAAATATCTCTCCATTATATGGGCCATAATATCAACTGCACCACAAGCAGTCTGATAATCAGGTAGAGTAAAGGTAATTTCAGGATTCATAATTGCAAACTTAGGTCTAATTAATTCAGTCCCGATACTTCTTTTATACATACCATCCATCTTAGTTACTACTGAGCTGGTACTTGATTCACTTCCAGCTGCTGGAATTGTTAATACTACCCCGACAGGTAATGCTTCTGTTATTTCAACATTATTATAATAGAAGTCCCAAACATCACCATCATAAAAATAACCGACAGCAATTGCCTTGGCGGAGTCAATAACACTTCCACCACCAACAGCTAAGATGAAATCAACACTTTCTTCTTTAGCCAGTTCAATACCTTTATGAACAAGTGATAATTTAGGATTGGGTTCAACCCCTCCTAATTCAACATATTCTATACCTGCTTTTTCTAGAGATTTTACAACTTTATCATAGGTTCCATATTTTTTGATACTGCCTCCACCATAATGGAGCAGCACCTTAGAGCCATGCTTGGCAGTATATTCACCAACTTCTTCCTCTGTTCCTTTACCAAAGACTATCTTTGTTGTATTCTGATAAGTAAAATTTTGCATTTAAAAAACCCTCCTCTTAGAGTAAAAGTTTCTAATTGATCAAGCTTTTGTTAAATTAAATTTTTAGTTGAAAATGTTTTCACTTTATAAATAACTAACTTCATAAATAACTAACTTCATAAATAACTAACATCTAAATTATATCATAAACTTTTTACATAATTCCATCAAATATGAAAATTAATTATTATTTTTTTCTTCAGAGTTATTTTGAGATTCAGCTTTTTCCTGGTTTTCTTCAGTATTTTCTAATTCTTCTTCTAAGATATTATCACTAAATTCTTCAACGCTTTCTCCAAATTCTTGAACTCGATTAAAGAACTCAGCCAGCATTTCAGCCCGATCTGTAATATAACCATCTGCACTGAACCAGGAAAAAATCTTTAACTGCCAGGAACGATTAATCACATATGGGAAAACAAATAATCCTCTTTTGTGAGCTGCACCAATATACCAAGGAAAGCTGACATGTCCTTTAGGTCCAATTCCATCTGCAGCTTCTTCTGTTATGTCTAACCAGCCCTGCCAGCGCCTGGGAGAAACAAAATTTCTTTTGGTTAATAAAATTCTTGGTGAGTCAGGTCTTAAATCAGCCAACCTTTTTAGACTTGCTGGTGAAAAAGAAAGAAATAAAATACGCGGTGCTTTAGTTTCTGTTTCATAAATTTCTTTTTCTTTTAGAAGATCTACAATTTCCTTTTCAATTCCATCATACAAATAGGGACTCTTAAGTTCTAAAGCGAGACCAATCCCTGTTTCAATGGGATCGACAAACTCCAATACCTGTTCTAAAGTCATAATTGTCAGGTGGCTGTAGCCATCACTTGCCCTTTCTGGATATTTTACATTAAACCAGGCTCCATAATTTAAAAGCCGTAATTCGTTTAAAGTAAAATTCTGTAGATCATAATTTTCCCGATCTGGGAACATAGACTTTACATTTGTTAAACGCAATAAATTTGTGTCATGAAAAATCACCAATTTCCCATCTTTAGTCCTCTGAACATCAAGCTCAATATAATCAACGCCACTCTCAACCGCTTTTTTGACAGCTGGCAAAGTCGACTCCGGGGCACTATATGATGAACCGCGGTGGGCTACAAGAACTGGATAATCAAAGTTATGTTTTTCTATAATTTTTTTTCCTAATTTAGAAGGACGAATTAAATAATAGAATTCAAAATAGACGAAGGCAAAAATTAAGATTATAACTGTGATAATTATAATTAATTTAATCACTCCACCTCCTTAAAAATCTTCCCCTGATTAATCATAAATATACTGCGCATATAGTTTATTATCTCTGTTAATTCTTCAATTTTTTCTTGAGAAATTTCTATTTCTCTTTTTTGATTTTTTAAATATCCAACTTTAAGCAGTTCTTCAATTTCTTTAATATAAAGTTGACCATCTTTTAATACATGAGGAGTTTCATGCAGAAATAATATTGGATCTTCCTGCTCTAAAAATAAGGAGCGCCCAACAAATTGATCCGGCAGTTCCTGAAAGCCTAATAAATCAAGAACAGTTGGAGCAATATCAGTTGTAGTCCCCTCACGGGTAAATATCTCAGCCTGCAGTTGGGGATGTTTAATAAATAATGGAATATGGTATGGAGTTTTAACATTACGCCAGAGGGTAAAATCTCGTCCAGATTCATATTCCATTGTTTTAATTTCAGATTCATGGTCAGAGTAAATAACCAAAAGTGTATTATCCATTATTCCTGCTTCTTCTAATTTATAAACAAAATTCTGTAGTGATTTATCTAAAAAACTGATAGATTTAAAATAATTATGAACTAAATTATTGTTGACTTCTGCAAAATCTTCAACTGCAGCTTTCGGATAAAAATTAAAGGGGGTATGACTTGTTAAAGAAATTAAATAGGCAAAAAAAGGTTTATCCGCTGCTGCAGCCTCTTTTATTAATTCAGTTGAGGCATCAAAAAAATCATAATCATTAATTCCAAGTCCTCTCTCTTTAGAAACCGGAAAAATAGTTTCTCGAAAGTTTCGCTGACTGTAAAAATGGTCAAAACCTAAATCTGGATAAGCTTCAGCTCGATTGAAAAAATCACGATCATTATTGTGAAAAGCAAGTGTTTGATACCCTCTTTTTTTAAGCAGTTTTGGCAGAGAATGAAAACCACTTAAATCAATATCTCTAAAAACATAGCTCCTATTAACCGGATAAAGTGAAGTTAGAGTTGATAAGTCAGCATCAAAACTACCGTTAACCTTTTGTGCATAAAAATTTTCAAAATAAAGGCTTTCTGCTTTTAAACTATTTAAAAATGGTGTGACCGGCTTACCCTGCTGTTCATAGTCAATTATTTTAGCATCAAGTGATTCAACCTGAATTAAAATAACATTTGTATTTTTGGGTAGAACTTTAAATCCACTTAACTGTTTCTGCTTTTGATAATAGGGTACATCCTCCAATTCGGGTCTGGGCTTTTCTTCGCTGCGGGTAAAATAACTGTAGGCTTCCATAGTATATAAAGGAAGAATTCCATAAACTGCAGCCAGGTAAGAACTGCCCGATTGATAAAGCTCAGCCGGACTGAAATCTCCCATAATTAAACTTCCTGCAGCAACCTGAGTCAATAAAAGCAAAACAATTACGGCAAAAACCATTATATTTTCATTAGGTAAGACCTTAAAAGAATGGCTCCATAAACCAAAATTAGTTATTGATCTTAAATCAGGCAGAGAATTCAAACCAAACAATCCCAGTAGAGCAAGGTCTAAAATTATAATCAAATCTCTAAATTTGAAAATATGAGTGAATAAAACCTGGTACATCGAAAAAGTTCCGGTTCCCTCCCCTGCAATAAGGTCACTAATGCTCAAAAAATTGCCGAAATAGCGGTTGTACCAGTAATTAACTACAAAGAAAAATGAAAAAAGAAAAACCATGAAAAACAACCTCTGTCTTATCTTTTTTGAAATAAGCAGAGGCTCTACAAATTTTAAGTAAAAAATCACAAAAAATAAATTTCTAATTGTCAGCGCTGTCAGTGAAGGAGCATAAAAAATCTGCAGCATCAAATAATTGTATTTTATTATAAATGCCAGAAAAAGCATCAGCGACAAATACTGCAGTCTTTTTTCTAATCTATAATTATCAAGCACTTAAACTCCTCCCACCTCTTTGATAATAATATCTTTTCGCTATAATCATATCAGAAAATCAATTTAATGAAAAGTAATTTTTTAACACAATAATGGCAAAGAGCTTAAGAATTAAAACTCAAATTTATCTCCTACCGATCCAAGCTGAACTCTGCTCCCAAAGGCTTCCTTGAATTTTACTGCTGCTGTTCTACCTGTACAGTGAATTGGTACCAGTAAATTAAAATCTATTTTAGAGAAATATTTTATTAGTTCCTTTATTTTAGCTGTGCTGGCTCTTTTTAAATGCATCCCCCCAATAATTGCTGCAATTTTTTTATCACCAACTTCAGCCAATATTTCATCAATAATGTTTTCTACACCTTTATGACTGCAGCCTAAGAGAATAACAATTCCTTTTTTAGTTTCAAGATATAGAGAAGTATCATCAGCAAAGGGATCAACTTCTTCTCTGCCATCTTTTTTGATTACATACCTAGAATTTAAATAACTCTCCTTTGGAGCAGGAATAACCCCAGTATTATAAATACCTGCCGCTGCTGCACTTGTGGTTTCAGCTGCTGCAAAATTTTTAAGATCTGATTTCTTAATTGTAGTACCAATAAATTCTAGCTTTCCCTCAACCTTTTTGTATTTAGGCAGAAAAACACCACTGTGAGCAAAAACTCGAATTTCTGGATTCAAGTCCAGTAGATCCCTTAGACCACCTATATGATCATTATGACCGTGACTTAAAAAGACCGTATCTACAGTTTTTAAATCAAGCCCCAGTTTTTCAACATTATGAAAAAGCACTTTCCCCTGACCGGTATCAAATAAATAATTTTTTCCATTATACTCAAAATAAAGAGCAAGCCCATGTTCAGCCAACAAAGACATTTTTTCCACATTATTTTCCGCTAAGATTGTAATTTCTAATTCTTTAACCACTGTTCTGACCCTCCTTTGGGCAAATCATCGAGGTTTACAAGCAGACTTTCACTCTATCACCTCAAAAATTTTATTTAAATTTAGTTATTAGCTTATGTTCATTATCTTCTCTTTAAAAAAGATCATTCCTGCCTGCTTTTTAAAATAATCTTGATCCAAATCTTTTATTTCAGCTATAAAAAGGATTTTAATTTAAAATCTAGAAGTTATATAATAATTAGAAACAAATATTATTAATTGGAAACAAACAGATTGATTTCTTAAATCATGAAGGAAGGAAAAAATTATGGATAAGAAAAAGATTGTATTTTTAGCCTTAACAGCAGTACTTTTACTGCTTTTTTCTCTTACCTTTAATATAACAGCTCAAAACTTAAAAATTCATTTTATAGATGTTGGGCAGGGGGATTCAATTTTAATTGAGGAACCAGGTGGTCATAATATTTTAGTTGATGGTGGTGACCGAGCAGATATAATTGCTGCTCAAATAATTAATTATTTAAAAGATCAAAAAATTAAAAAATTGGATTATCTAATCAGCACTCATCCACATGCTGATCATATAGGTGGCTTGGTTGATATTATGGACAGCTTTGAAGTCGGATCTGTTTTAGACAGCGGTAAAATTCACAGTTCTAAAACTTATGAAAATTATTTGATCAAAATTGACCAGGAAAATATCAGTTTTGATACCCCTCGACAGGGAGATAAATTTAAAATTGGAGAAGTCGAAATCCATTTTCTGCATCCAGATCAAAGTCTTGATCAATACGATTTAAATAATTCTTCACTGGTTTTCGTCTTAAAATATGGACAGCAAAACTTCTTATTTACAGGAGATATTGAAAAAGAAGTAGAAAAAGAGTTATTAACAGAAAATCCAAAGCTAAAAGCAGATATAATTAAGGTTCCACATCACGGCAGTGATACTTCCAGCTCAGCAGCTTGGGTAAAAAGTTTAGAGCCCAAAACTGCAGTAATTCAAGTTGGTGGTGATAACAGTTATGGTCATCCTAAATCAAAGATAATTAAACTATACCAAACTGAAGGCGCCAATGTATTTAGAAACGATTTAAATGGAAACATTGTAATTACAGCTGATGGTAGAAATCATACCGTAAAAGTAGATAGAAGTTCGGATAATATAATGGTTGGGACAGAACTTGATTCAAAAAATGATAATGCTCCAAAAACAGAAACAGCATTAATCAATATTAATTCTGCTGAGGCTGCTGTTTTAGAAAAACTCTGGGGTATTGGCCCGGCAACAGCTAAGAAAATTATCAAATATCGAAACAGTCATGGTCCTTTTAAAAAATTGGAAGAAATTAAAAATGTTGATGGAATTGACGACTATAAATTTGAGCGCTGGCAGGACAAAATAACTATCAATTAATTTATTTAGATGGTAAGACCACTGATGTGGAGTAATTAGAAAAATTAATCTAGATATAATAACTACTAAAGCGAAGGGATGATCTAATGAAAGTAACAGTTGATAAAATTGAAAACGGAAAGGCAAGACTTTTAATTCGACCTCAGGAAAAAGAAGATTTTTTTCTACCTCTATCTGAGCTCCCAGAAGCTGTAGAAGAAGGAAGTATCTTAGAAATTAATTTCAAATTAAAAGAAGATGAAAAAAAAGCTGCCAAAAAAAGAATCGGCAGCCTCTTAGATAGGTTAAAAAAGAAAAATAACTAATCTTGATATGATACTTCCAAAGTAGACAGTCTATTTTAATTAGACTATCTATTTGGAGATATTTTTTTAAATTTATAAATTTTAGGACACCTAATCTTCTAACAATTCAAAAACCTCTTTAATAACTCGATAAGGTTTAGTTAACAATCTTTTTGAAAAAGAAAATAAAAACTTAGAACCATCTTCTTTTATACCCTCATTTAATTTTAAAGGCTCTTTTAAAATATGCTCAACTGTTTCTACTGTATACAACTCAAACAGTTCTTTTTTATCAATCCCAGAGACCCGATCACACTTTTTGCATTTAATGCTTTTTATTTCATCATCCAAATAAATCACTACATGTTCTGTCTCTTCATCACATTGAACACAATGTAGATAAGTTTCTACTTTTTCCATCATTTTTATTCTCCTTTACGACTTATAAATTTGCATAAAAGAATATTCGTTAGTTTTATATTATGTAAATAATTTATTAAATCGATCAAAGTTTATACCAGCCTCACCTATATATCGATAGTTTTTAACACCAATTTTTTGACCCCCATGATAATCAGAACCTCCCGATATAAGTAATCTATCGCTATATAAATTTATAATTTCTTTTTCAATCTCTTTTACAGTCTTATTTCCTTTATAACTAGTTTTATTATATGTATATCTAGCTTCAATACCATCTAATCCATTTTCTATTAACTTTTCTATATAATTTATTCGATTTAATTCACCAAATTTTTCATTATAGACCTTTTTATTTATTAAGTAAGGGTGAGCAAGAACAGCAATACCATCATTTTCATGAATTAATTTTATAGCCTTCACTGGATCAATTTTCTTTCTTTTGATATTAAAATAAGAATCATTTTTTATCATAATTTTTGCTTTTTTCCAACTGGAAACAAAGCCTTTTTCTGCCATCTTCTCAAATATGAATTTTTTTTCAACATCATTTTCTTTTCGCATAAGTTCATTATTATTTTTATCAGTATATTTTAAAATATCTTCTTTGAAATCAATTGGCATTCCTTTTTCTGATAATCTTTTACAAAGTAGTCGATACGCTTTAGTTTTGCTTTTTCTAGCTGCTTTTATTTCTTGTTTGATATCTTCACTCTCCCAATTGAGATTATAACCAAGTATATGTACATCTTCTACCATAGTATCTGTTGAAAATTCATATCCTTTAATAAGCTTTAAACCTTTTCTTTTTGCATATTCTATTATGTCGCATTCTTTATGATTTGAAATAATAGTTTTGGGAGGAATAATATCATGGTCTGTTATGGCGATAGCTTTCATTCCAACTTCTACTGCATGGTCGATTAATTCTTTTGGAGTATCTCTCCCGTCCGACCTAGTTGTATGACAATGCAGATCAAATTTATAATTTGGATTTTTAATAGTCATAAATTTAGATATCCCTCATTTCAGCCAGAGCAGCTGCAGGTTTTTTTGCACCAAAAATTGCAGAACCAGCAACAATAATATCTGCTCCAGCCTCAACAATTTCTTTCAGATTAAAAGTCTTTATACCTCCATCTACTTCAATTTTACAGTCGTAATTATTAGCTTCAATGATTTTATTTAATTTAGCAATCTTTTCAGTCATCTGAGGAATATATGATTGACCACCAAAACCAGGGTTAACAGACATAATTAATACCTGATCCAGTTCTGGTAAAAGATATTCCAGAGTTTCAATAGGAGTTGCCGGGTTAAGAGAAACACCGGCTTTAATTCCCTCAGCTTTTATCAGCTGAATAACTCGATGAATATGATCTGTTGCTTCTAAGTGAACTGTTAAAATATCAGAACCGGCCTCAGCAAAGTCTTTAATATATCTCTCTGGTTTAGTAATCATTAAATGAGTATCCAAAGGAAGATCTGTGTGTTTTTTTATAACCTTTATTAAACCAGGGCCAAAAGTGATATTTGGTACATAAATCCCGTCCATTACATCCAAATGCAGATAGTCAGCATCTTTAATTAATTGTATTTGATCTTTTAATTTGCTAAAATCCGCTGCAAGCAGTGAAGGTGCAAATTCTGTTTTCATTATAGTTTTCTCTCCCTTATTTTAATCTCATTTTCTAAATTATCAATTGCTTCATTTCCCCATTTATCAAGAACTCCTAATTGATTAAGAAGAGTAGAAATTGTATACCGAAATCTTAGTTCAAAACTATAATTAACAGCCTTATTAAGCCAGTCAAAATTTAAGTTTTGAACATCTTCTCTTTGGAAAAAATTAAATTTTTTTAGTATAAAGCTGACATTATTTAAATATTTTTCAAAATCTCTTATATTATCTTTAATTTCCTCTTCTTTATTTAATAATTCTGCTTTTGTTAATAATTCATGTTCCCACCTTTTATCAAGTAGATTTATAATAGTTGAAGATTTATCTAAATAAAATCTTTTAATATTTTTTTTTCGTTTTAATTTATTATGATCGAATGTAAAATCATCAAATTTTGAATTTAATAATTTTAAATAAAAGTAGGTGCTAATATTTAAAGCTATACCAACTTTAATTCCATGTGGGGGAACTGGCTTTTGATATATTTCTGAATACATATCAAAAAAATGAGAAATATGATGCTCTGTTCCAGAAGCAGGTCTCGAACTTTCCACCATCATCATTGCTATACCTGAATTAATTAAACCTTCAGTTAAAATTTTAATCCCTTTTTCTTCTCTATTTTTTATCTCATCAGAATTTTCCATTAGATTGTCTAATGTATTCTTAATTAATAAAAAAGCTTTTGAACAAAAATATTCATCAAATAATACTTTTCCCAATTTCCATTCTAATAAAGAAGATATTTTTCCAAGTAGATCTCCAAGACCTGATTGAATCATCTTCCAGGGGGCCTCTGAAAGCAATTCAAGATCGGCTATAATTAATTCAGGAGGGTTGATATTGTATGTTTGTTTTACACCGTTAACTGTGATTGAAGAAACGGAAGATGCATAACCATCCATAGAAGGAGCAGTTGTGATAATTGAATAAGGCATATTCATTTTATCTGCTGCAAATGCTGTTAAATCATTAATTGTACCTGAACCGCAAGCTAATAAATATCCATTTGTATCAACACTTGATAAAATTTTAAATAAAGCATCTGTGTCTGGTTCAACATGATCATTTTCTTTTTTTTCTTCAAGTAAAATCTCTTCAATTTTCCAGTCATTATCTAAAATAATTTTCTTGATTCTATGTCCAACAACTTTTTTTGTATTTTTATCTACTATTAAATAAAATTTAGATGCATTAGTATATTTTCTTAAAATATTATCTAATTCATTTATAACTTTTTCTCCAATAATAATTTCATCAATTGGAATTTGATGAGTTCTACCACAATTACACTCTATACCATTTATTTTATTTATATTCATTTAATTTCCTCTCTTTAATTTTGTCGTTACGTCAAATCTAATAGTTTTTTTAAAAATATTAATAGTTATCATAATTGTCAGGTTAGGAATTTGCATAAAATGCAGGAATCCCTCCCCCTGAGCTCGTAAATAGTAATTGAGAGAACCACA
>Ga0208551_10003_pt1:50000-68622 | contig 68622 bp, 69 predicted proteins | sample Wag4S2015_5_14_FD_187360 | JGI IMG/M metagenome (GOLD analysis project Ga0208551, IMG submission 187360) | Deep subsurface shale carbon reservoir microbial communities from Ohio, USA - Utica-2 Time Series 2015_5_14 (SPAdes) (version 2) ... | reverse complement strand
TAATAATGAAGATGAAATGTTAAATAATGCAGGGCAGTTTGTAAAGAGCATAAAAAGCAAATTATAAAAATGAAAACTTAAAGAATAGATGAGAAAAATAAAGAAAATGAAAATAAAATCGAAATATTCTAAATAATTCTAAATAATTCTTGACAGTGATGTCTCAGAATGCTATACTATGGGAGATGGAGAAAAAAACAAGTAAGAATTCCATCGTTAAAAATTAGGAGGGATTTATTTATGGAAAACCGAGGTATTTCATCAAGGGCAAAAAAACTTAAAGACAAGTATTTGGCTACTCCGCCAGGGGTTTGCTCTGAACGGGCCAAGATTGTCACGCAGGCTTATCAAGATTATGAGAGTCTGCCTGCAATACTTAGGCGGGCTAAAGTTCTCAAACGGGTTCTTGAAGAAATGTCAATTTGGATTGCAAATGATGAACTCATTGTTGGTAATCAGGCAAAAGTTGCCAGATATGCTCCAATCTTCCCCGAATTTTCGTTTGAGTGGATTCTGGCTGAAATGGATGAAGAACCTTTTGAGTTGCGTGATGCTGATCCGTTCCTTATTGATGAGGAAACTAAGTCCGATCTACGGAAAATTGGGCCTTATTGGAAGGGGAAAACGGTTAATGATCTAATCATTGGCAGACTGCCAGAAGAAACTGCCGCAGTTATTGCAAATTCTGCTGTATATACCTTTGCTCCGAGTGTAGTGAATTACTCAGGAGTTGGTCATTATTCGCCAAGTTATAAAAAAGTAATCACTAAAGGGTTTAATGGAATCAGGCAGGATGCACTTGAAAAGCTCAAGGTGATGGGAATTCCGGCCGATGGAAATGAAGTCGACACGTACAATTTTTTGAAAGCCGTTATCATTTCGTGTGATGCTGCCGTTTCTTTTGCCCAGCGTTATGCTGACTTGGCTAAGCAGATGGCAGTAGAAGAAAGTGATTCTGCTAGAAAAACAGAGTTGTTGAAGATTGCAAGTATTTGCGAAAAGGTACCGGCTAATCCCGCCACAACATTCCATGAGGCTTGCCAAGCCTTCTGGTTTTTCCACTTAATTTTGCAACTTGAATCTAGTGGCCACTCAATCTCACCAGGTCGCTTTGACCAATATATGTATCCCTATTATTCAAAAGACCTATTGACGGGACAATTGGCGCGGGAAGATGCGCAAGAACTGGTGGAGTGTCTTTGGATCAAACTGTCGGAAATTAATAAGATTAGGCCAATTGGAGGTACAAGGACGGCTGGCGGATATCCGATGTTTCAAAATCTAATTGTTGGTGGGCAGGATCGCGATGGCAAAGATGCGACCAACGATCTTTCCTTTATATGTTTGGATGCCTCTCAGAATGTTGGGCTTCACCAACCGTCCATATCTGCGCGTCTGTGGAATGGTACACCTGAGGTACTTTGGAACAAAATTGTGGAGGTAACCAAAACGGGGCTAGGCATGCCGGCCCTTTACAATGATGAAGTAATAATTCCGGGTCTGCTTAATCGCGGGAAATCAATTGAAGACGCAAGAGATTATGCCATCGTAGGATGTGTTGAACCGGGACCTCAAGGTTATGAATATGGCTGGTCGGGCGGTAATGGAGATGCTCCTTTCTTTAGTCTTCCAGCCTGCTTGGAGTATGCCATTAACGATGGGAAAAGTTTAAAAACCGGTATGCAAGCCGGTCCCTCAACGGGAAGTTTGGCTGATTTTAAATCCTTCGAAGAAGTGAAGAAGGCCTACGAAAAACAGGTTAAATACTTTGTAGATCATTTCGCAGTCATTACGAACACTGCCGACTTAGTGCACCAAGATGTTGCGCCTTTACCGTTTCTTTCTTGTGGAATGGAATACTGTATAGAAAAGGGCATTGATGTTTCAGCGGGAGGGGCCAAATACAATGCAATTAGTACGGCGGGTGTAGGTGTCAGCAACGCAGGTGATTCCCTTATGGCCATCAAAAAGATGGTTTTTGATGAAAAAGTAGTAAGTGGATCTGAATTGCTTGAGATCTTGAAAAGTGATTGGAGCGGCCAGGAAGTTCTTAGAAATAGAATAATTGCAGAAGTGCCTCATTACGGTAATGACGAGGAAGAGGTAGACGCTATAGCAGCATGGGCTGCAGAAGTTTACTGTAAATTGACAGAGAAATCTGTGGGACCGCGAGGGCCATATCAACCGGGGCTATATCCTGTCTCAGCAAATTTACCTATGGGGGCTGTTTTAGGTGCATCTCCTGATGGGCGAAAAGCAGGCGATGCTTTGGCGGATGGCATATCCCCGATGCAAGGTCGAGACTTGAATGGACCTACAGCTGTATTGAATTCAGCATCTAAAATTGACCATTTGATTAATTCAAACGGAACCCTTCTTAATCTCAAGTTCCATCCATCTGCCCTTGAAGGTGAAACGGGAGAAACTGCTCTTAAGGCTGCATTGAAAGGTTATTTCTCTCAAAAGGGTCTCCACGTCCAGTACAACGTTGTAGATTCTAAACGGCTAAGAGACGCACAGAAAAATCCTGATAAGTATAAGGACTTGGTCGTAAGGGTGGCTGGTTATAGTGCTCTTTTCGTTGGACTTGATCCGGACCTTCAGGAGGACATAATTACAAGAACAGAAATAGAGGAAATTGGTTAGTGTCTTTATAAAGTTTTAAGGAGATTTAAAAATATAGCCGCCCCACAACACCATAAAGGTGTTGTGGGGTCTAGGAGGGGATAGAATGAATTTAAATAGGGGGTCTGATCATATTTCATGTTCTGACCCCCAATTTAAAAAGAAATAGAACTGCAAAAACTAAAATGTTGAGGTTTCTAGGGAAAATATAGATGGGAGATGATACCTTGTGAAAAACGAATCTTCAGGTTTGGTATTTGACATCCAAAGGTATACCTTGCATGACGGGCCAGGGATAAGAACCATGATATTTTTGCAAGGATGTCCATTACATTGTTTTTGGTGTCATAGTCCTGATTCTCAATCATTTGTCGGACAGTTGGCGGTAATGCCAGAATTATGTGTTGGTGTGGAAGATTGCGGTGAATGTCTAAAAGTATGTAAGCAAAAGGCCTTAAATAAAACAAAGCCAACCTATTCAAAGATTTTAAAAAAAGATATTACTGCAATAAGTTTAGATCGAAATCTTTGTAGCGAATGTGGAGATTGTGCAAAGGTTTGTTATCCGAAAGCCTTGTATTTTACATCAAAGTCAATGTGCGTTGATGAGGTAATGAAAATTGTAGAGAAAGATAGACTTTATTATGAAAAAACAGGAGGGGGAATAACTATTTCGGGTGGAGAACCCATGGTGCAGAATTTATTTGCATATGAGTTACTTAAAGAGAGCAAGTATCGAGGTCTACATACGGCTCTTGATACATCTGGTTGTGTAGATTGGGGGAAATATGAACCCTTACTTCCTTATGTTGATCTTTTTCTTTATGACTTAAAGATTATCGACGATGAAAAGTCATCTAAATTTATTGGCGTATCAAGTAGCGTGATCTTACATAATTTGTTTAATATTGCCGAAAAAAAAATTCCTATACAAATAAGAGTTCCTGTCATTCCTAGTATCAATGATGATGATGAAAATCTTAAAACCATTTCTCGAATATGCAAAAAATTAGGAGATTCCTTGGATAAAGTCCAATTGCTGCCTTACCACAAGCTCGGTACTTCAAAATATGAAAGAATTGGATTGGAATATAAAATGCCACCCGTTGATCCTCCTTCAAAGTTTGAAATGCAAAGAATAAAGAATTTGTTTGAAAGAGATGGACATAATGTAATCGTTGGTTAAATAAAGTTAGGCAAAATGATTTCTCGGCTGCTGAAATTGAGGAGATGGCGATTCCCGCCACCTCCACCATTTAAAAAGAGGGTTACCCTTCAGGGTAACCCTCTTTTTAGTTGTGACTGTGACGCGGGAATCGAAGCGCAGCGAGCGCAGCCAGTGGCTGAAAAGCGGCCAGGGAGGGCCGCGTCAGCGAGCGAAGGGGAGCCTACGCAGGAGGGGACAGGACGTTCCTGACGTAGTAGGCGGTTCCCGCCACTGGCCCGCAGGGCCACAGGATCAGTTTCGGGAAATCCATCACACCCCGCTTCTCTTTCGCCTGAAAATTCTCCGCATTGTTACCCTCATTCTCCGGACCTCGTCCGGACTCCTGCATTTTTTCCTGCAACCGCTGCTCGGCGGGATCAAAGGCAAACTGGTTGATACTCTTCATGATTCCGTCAAACAGGTCGTTGATGTCCATGGTCGGTGGCTCCTCGTTTTGGATTCTGCCCTTACTTACCGGAGAGACAGAGAAAGTGTCGAGCGGCGGTTGAATTTTTTTCGTGCTGGCCTTCTGGTGGCTTATTTACCGGAGCGGTTTCAAATCTGTTGGAACTCCTTCGAATTTTGAGTTGTACGCCGCATAGCAGATGTTATATTGTCGGGTAGTTTTGAATGGCCTTCGTGCGCCCGGTGGTTTCGGGTGCGCAAAAGCCCAGAAGATGAATCCGCCTTGGGAGGCTGAGCGATGAACAGACAACGTGCCCTTGCCCTGCTGAGAGATAGCAAGACGGAGCTGCAGGCCCGTTTCGGCGTGACCCGGCTGGCCCTGTTCGGCTCCACCGCCCGTGATACGGCGAGTAGCGGCAGCGATGTCGATGTGCTGGTGGCTTTCGACGGCCCGGCCACCTCCAAGCGCTATTTTGGCGTGCAGTTTTACCTGGAGGACCTGCTCGGCTGTCCGGTCGACCTTGTCACCGAAAAGGCCCTGCGACCGGAGATGCGTCCCTATATCGAACAGGAGCGGGTCAACCTCTGAGATTCATGCCTCACGCGAAGACGCGAATGCGCGAAGGGATATCGAGGAAGTGGCCGCGATGGTAGTCGATGCGGCATTGCAACTTCACCGTGATCTCGGGCCGGGGTTGCCGGAATCGGCCTATGAGGCGATTCTGTCCAAAATGTTGGAAAAGCGTGGCCTGTCTGTCGAGAGGCAGAAGCCGGTTCCTATTCAGTATCAGGGTGTTTCACTCGATGAAGGTTTTAGGCTGGGTTTGCTGGTCGATGGTCAGCTGATCGTTGAGCTGAAATCAGTCGAAAACATCCACCCGGTTCATCCCAAACAGCTACTGACCTACCTGCGCCTGATGAACCTGCCCCTCGGACTGCTCATCAACTTTGGCGCATCACTTCTGAAGAATGGCCTGCAACGCGTCGCCAACAAACACATCAACTTCGCGTCTTCGCGCCTTCGCGTGCACCAACAGGAGGATCAGCCATGAAGCCCGGCAGCGTCAAGATCGTCGACCGCGTCTCCGCCGTCGAGGCGATCAAGCGGTTGAAGGAGGAAGATCTGCTCTTTCTCAACCGGCTGATCGTCGAGCGGCTCAAGCTCATTTCCCAAGCCCGCGCCACCACGTTGATGACCAGCTTCACCAGGGGCGATCGAGTCGGCTTCCAATCCCCTGACGGCCGGATGCTGGAAGGCAGGGTGCTGCGCCTTAACAAGAAGACCATCAGCGTCGCCACGGACGATGGCCACCAGTGGAACGTCGCGCCCGGCCTGCTGCGCCTGGTTCAATCAGCGGGAGATGTCCAATGGCCATGATCCGCCAACCCGAAAACTTTCCTGAAACGGTCAAGGAGGTGCGGCGGCAGTTGGCGCTCTCCCAGGAGGAGTTGGCCCACGCCCTCGGGGTGAGCTTCGCCACGGTCAACCGCTGGGAGAACGGCAAAACCATTCCCTCGAAGCTGGCGCAGCGGCAGTTCGAGCAGTTTTGTGTGCAGAAAAAGAAAAAGGGGGAGCTAATCTAATGGTTTTCACTGAGAAGGCCGCCAGGTCAAAGTTCTCTTTTGGCAGGAGTTTGAATATGGAAAAGCAACGATCACTACAGGACTTAGCCGATATTGTCCGAATATTCTGCGAAGCCCGCGACTGGGATCAGTTCCACGGCCCTAAGGATCTGGCCATCGGTGTTATTACCGAGGCGTCGGAGTTGTTAGAGCATTTTCGCTTTCAAACGGACGAACAGTCGATGGCGTTGCTGGACAACCAGCAGGTCAAAGGTGATATTGAGGATGAGCTGGCCGATGTCCTCTTTTTCTTGCTGCGGTTTTCCCAAAGGTTTGAGGTTGATCTGACCAAAGCTCTACTTCGGAAGATCGAAAAGAGTGAGAAGAAATATCCTGTAGAAAAGGCGAAAGGGAAAAACACCAAGTACACGAAGTTGTAGATCAATATCTGCATTCCGAGGGGCCAACATTGATCGTTTATTCCGCTACAAAAGCTAGGTTCAAAGAAGATGTCATGACCAATGACATCGGCGGCATTATCTTTGACGCATTCCGGAATGCAACAGGGAGAAGCACCGGTAGAGCAGAAATCGAGTCGTGGATGCACTCGCTGCAGTATATGGATCGAGTGCTCAATGACGACGAGATCCCCCATGATGCAGGCGTCGCCATCGAGTACCACCTCCCGCAGACCTCAAAACGTATCGACTTTATCCTGACCGGGAGGGGCAGAGACCAGCGTGAATCGGCCGTCCTCGTAGAACTGAAACAGTGGCAGAAGACGGAATTAACTCAAAGTGACGCAGTCGTCATCACCCGGTTCAAGCATGGCTCTACCGAGGTCCTCCATCCCTCCTACCAAGCCTGGTCTTACAAGCGTCTTCTTGAAGATTTTAACCAGACCGTTCAGGAAGAACAAATAGGGCTCTTCCCATGTGCCTATCTGCACAACTACGATGACGATGGCGTGATCACCCATCCCTTCTACAGCGATCACATCAAACGTGCCCCGATCTTCCTCAAGCCCGATGCCCTGAAACTCCAGCAGTTCATTAAGACCCACGTCAAATACGGCGATTCGACCCGGATCATGTACCGGATCGAACACGGGAAGATTAAACCTTCCAAGAAACTGGCCGACGAACTAGCGTCGATGCTTAAAGGGAACCGGGAATTCGTTTTGATCGATGACCAGAAAGTGGTGTTCGAGAAGGCGAAACGACTGGCAGAGCAGGCTTCCGAGCATACCAAAAAGGTCTTGATCGTCGAGGGTGGACCAGGCACTGGCAAGTCGGTTTTGGCGATCAACCTCCTTGTGGCGCTCACGGAACGGGAATTCGTTGTCCAGTACGTCTCCCGAAACTCGGCCCCCCGGCTCGTATATGAGGCAAAGCTCATCGGTCATTTCCGGAAGACGCATATTTCCAACATGTTCTCCGGTTCCGGCTCATACCACGCAGTTGCGCCCAATGCGTTCGATTGCCTTATTGTGGACGAGGCGCATCGCTTGAACGAGAAATCCGGCATGTTCAGCCACCTGGGTGAAAACCAGATCAAGGAGATCATCAATGCCAGCAAATTGAGTGTGTTCTTCATCGATGAAGACCAGAAGGTCACGTTGAAAGATATTGGCGACAAAGAAGCGATCCGCAACTGGGCAAAGAAGCTTGGGGCTGAAGTTGTCGAGATGAGTCTGGAGTCCCAGTTCCGCTGCAACGGCTCCAACGGCTACCTGGCTTGGCTCGACAACAACCTGCAGATCCGGAGGACGGCCAACGAAGTCCTGGATATCCGTGAATATGATTTTCGCATCATCGACACCCCATCAGAGTTACACGACCTCATAAAGGCCAAGAACAAAAACAACAAGGCACGGATGGTAGCCGGCTACTGCTGGGACTGGATCAGCAAGAAGAAACCGCTGCTGAAGGACATCGTAATCGGAGACTACAAGGCGACTTGGAACCTGGAAACGGACGGACAGGCGTGGATCATCAAACCCGACTCCGTCAGCGAGGTGGGGTGCATCCACACCTGCCAGGGATTAGAGGTGGACTACATAGGCGTCATCGTTGGCCCGGACTTTGTTGTTCGTGAAGGTAAAGTAGAGACCCGGCCAGCCGAGCGTTCGAAAATGGATAAATCGATCCAGGGGTGGAAGAAACTGGTCAAGGAAGTTCCTGATGGGGGAGTATTAAGGATCGATGCCATCATAAAAAATACTTACCGTACCCTCATGACCCGTGGACAGAAAGGGTGTTACGTCTATTTTGTCGATGACGAAACGCGCAGGTACTTCGCTGAGCGGCTGCAATTTGGACCAGCAGCAGAGTCGATAATCGAGAAATCGATTCTGCCTTCACACGAAGAAGCTGTGGACCTGCCGTTTCGCCGGCTGGGTTCGGAAGAAGCAAGGCCTTATGTGAATTGTGTGCCACTCTACGACCTCAAGGTCGCCGCCGGAGGTTTCAGCAACGAGCAGCAGATGGACGGGTGCGACTGGGTGGAGCTGCCGGAAGAATTCCGGCCACGGAAGGGACTGTTTGTGGCTCAAGTGGTTGGGGAGTCGATGAACCGGCGCATCCCGTACGGCGCATGGTGCCTGTTCCGTGAAGAAAAAGGGGGCTCACGGAACGGCAAGGTCGTCCTGGCTTCGCACCGGGAGATTGCCGACACCGATACCAGTTGCCACTACACCGTCAAGATTTATGAAAGCACCAAGGAGATTCAGGATGATGGCACGTGGCGGCACACGTCGATCATTCTTCGACCGGACAGTTATCTTCCGGGCTATGAGCCGATTGTTTTGAATGAGGAGCAGGCGGACGATTTGCGGGTGATTGGGGAGTTGGTGGCTGTGCTTGGGTGAACCTTTAGCGTCACGCCTGCATGGGAAAGTTTCGAGTGATTCGTCACCATACAGATAGCGCAAATTCAAGTATGCAAGGATATATCAGCCGTTCCGTACCATTACCCCCCAGATGCTGAACCGAGTTGTTGCTATCAGCGAGGGATTTCAACAATGGAAGAGATGGAAGGGAAGAAGATAATGCCCACCTGCTGGATCATCGCCGGACCCAACGGCGCAGGTAAAACCACTTTCGCCCTGGAGTATCTGCCCCAGGTGGCGGGCTGCACTCATTTCATCAACGCAGACTTGATCGCCGCCGGTCTCTCGCCACTCGCACCGGAGCGGGAGTTGCTGGCTGCCAGCCGTCTCTTTCTGCGGGAGATCGAGCAGCGCATCGCCGCCCGCGAGGATTTCGCCTTTGAAACCACTCTGGCGGGGCGCACCTACCTGCGCCTAGTCGAGCGGCTGCATACCGACGGCTGGCGGGTGGAGCTGATCTTTCTGGCCCTGCCGAGTTTCGAGATGTCCAAGCTGCGCGTGGCCGAACGAGTCGCCCACGGCGGGCACAACATTCCGGTGGCGGATATCGAGCGGCGTTTTCCACGCAGCCTGAGCCATCTGCTGAACGACTTCAGCCACCGGGTCGATAGCTGCACCTGCTTCATGAACGACGGGGAAAGCCCGGTGCTGGTCTTTGAACAGCGCCGTAGTGAGCGTGAGATTGTGCATGATGACTACTATCAGCTTCTGCTTGAGGAGGCCCAAGGATGAACACAAAACGCAAAAGCACGCCCTCCCCGGAAGGGCAGCGACAGTTGGAAACACTCCGCCAGGCCGTCGGCAAGACGCTGGAGAAGAAACGGCGTTTGGGTCAGTACGCCGTCACCTGGCAAGATGGCAAGCCCGTCGTTAAGGGCGAGGATGCACCGGGCTCGAACGACAACGCCCAGTGAAGGGTGTGACTATGAATGTCTACCAGCCACCCTACACCATCACCGCCGATATCCTTAACCGGGTCGCCGCGATCAGCGAGGCCATCGGGCGGCTGACCGTGCTCACCGATCAGGCGAGAGCATTGCGGCTGCGGCACATTAATCGCATCCGCACCATTCGCGGTTCGCTGGCCATCGAAGGCAACACCCTGAGCGAGGCGCAGATCACCGCGATTCTGGAGGGCAAACGGGTCATCGCCCCGCCCCGCGAGGTGCAGGAGGTGAAAAACGCCCTGGCTGCCTACGACCGTTTCGACACCTGGAAACCCTCATCGGAAAAGGATCTGCTGGAAGCGCACCGGATTCTGATGTCCGGTCTGATCGACGAGGCAGGAGTGTATCGGCACGGCGGCGTTGGCGTGATGGCAGGCCAGCAGGTGATTCACATGGCCCCGCCCGCCGACCGGGTGCCTCATCTGAAGAGTGACCTGTTCGACTGGCTGGCCGCCACTGACGCCCATCCGCTCATCGCCAGCTCGGTCTTTCACTACGAATTCGAATTCATCCACCCCTTCGCCGACGGCAACGGCCGCATGGGTCGGCTGTGGCAGAGCCTGATCCTGGCCCGCTGGAATCCCCTGTTCGCCGATATCCCGGTGGAAAGCCTGATCTTTGAGAATCAGTCCGAGTACTACCAGGCTATTCAAGAAAGCACCCACAAGACCGACTCCGCGCCCTTCATCGCCTTCATGCTGCGGATGATCCTGGATACGGTGACCAGCACAGCCCCCCAAGTCAGCCCTCAAGTCACCCCCCAAGTCGGCGAGCTGCTGGCGGCGATCCGGGGCGAGATGGGCCGCGAGGCACTGCAATCCGCCCTGGGGCTTTCGGACCGCAAATCCTTCCGCGAGCGCTACCTCAAACCGGCCCTGGCCGACGGCCTGATCGAAATGACCATTCCCGACAAGCCCAACAGCCGCTTGCAGAAATACAGCCTCACCGACAAGGGTCGCCAGTGGCTTGTGCAGCATGGCGATGGATAAAACCGGGGGGAAGATATGGCACTGGACTACGTTACTTTAGAGCTGCTCCGCCAGAACCACCCTGCGTGGCGGTTGTTGTGCGCACATTACGCGCCGCTGGTGGCCGGTTTTCTGCACCGGGTGTTCATCGTGCCCAATGTCCGCAATTTGTCTCAGGCAGACCTGGCCGAGGCGTTAGAAGATGAGCTTTTCGCTCTGCGTGAGCAGCTGGGGGCTGAGGCCTTTCCCGGAACCGCGCAAAGCTATCTCAACGACTGGGCCGAAAACGACAAGGGGTGGCTGCGGAAATTTTATCTTGTCGGGACGGACGAACCGCACTTTGACCTGACTCCCGCGACGGAAAAGGCCTTGGCCTGGCTGGAAGGTCTGACCGAGCGCGCCTTTGTCGGTACGGAATCCCGCTTGCTGACTCTGTTCGAGCTGCTGCGGCAGATGAGTGAAGGGAGCCAGACTGACCCACAAGTACGCATCGCCGAACTGCAAAAACGCCGCAACGATATCGACGCGGAGATCGCCCGCATTCTGGCGGGTGATATTCCGCTTCTGGACGATACCGGTCTGAAGGATCGCTTTCAACAGTTTTTGCAGCTGGCTCGGGAGCTGCTGACCGACTTTCGCGAGGTGGAGCACAATTTTCGCACGCTTGACCGACGGGTGCGCGAACGCATTGCCCTTTGGGAGGGAGCAAAAGGGGCACTGCTCGAAGAGATCATGGGCGAGCGCGATGCCATCGCCGATTCAGATCAGGGGAAGAGCTTTCGCTCCTTCTGGGATTTTCTGATGTCCCAGTCCCGTCAGGAAGAATTGACCCACCTGTTGGAACAGGTTTTGTCCCTTCCGCCGATCCAGTCCATGCATCCCGAAACTCGTCTGCAGCGCGTACATTACGACTGGCTGGAAGCAGGTGAACACACCCAGCGGACGGTGGCGAAGCTTTCCGAGCAGCTGCGGCGATTTCTCGATGATCAGGCCTGGCTGGAGAACCGCCGCATCATGGACATCCTGCACAGCGTCGAAAACCATGCGCTGGCGTTGCGCGAGGAGTTTCCATCGGGGGATTTCATGCGTTTGGCCGAGACCTCCGCAACGGTTGAACTTCCCCTGGAGCGACCTCTCTATCGGCCGCCGCTCAAGCCCCTCATTGACGAGATGGCGTTGGACGAAGGGGATGCGGATGTGGATACGGCGGCTCTCTATGCCCAAGTGGTGGTTGACCGGGCCGAGTTGACCCGGAATATTCGGCAGGAACTCCAGGGGCGCAGCCAGATCAGCCTCGCAGAAGTGGTGACTCGCCATCCGTTGCGTCACGGTTTGGCCGAACTGGTTGCCTATCTGCAGCTGGCCGGAGAATGGCCCAAAACGGCCGTGGACGATGAGGTGCAGGAACAGGTGAGCTGGCAGCTGGAAACTGGCGTCATGCGCCAGGCGACCTTGCCGCGTATTATTTTGCTGAGGGACCGATGATGATTGTCGCCGATACCAACCCCAGCCATTCGACTAAGCCGACCCACGAACTCTCGTCCGTGGTGGTGCCTCTGCTCAAGGGGGTGCTCTATCAGGAGGATAACCCGGGATTGTGGGGCTCGCTGCTGAATTTGCAAGCGAGCGTTCGGGATTACGTCGCGGTTCTTGGTCTGGATCTGATGCTCGACGAGGCGGAAGGCTACGCTTTTTTACGTTCCCGGCAGGATGAGGACAGTCAGGCTGTCATGCCGCGCCTGGTTGCCCGGCGGCAGCTCTCCTATCAGGTCAGTTTGCTGCTTGCGCTCTTGCGGAAAAAATTGGCCGAGTTCGACGCTGGTGGCGGCGATACGCGTCTGATTCTTTCCCGGGATGAAGTGGTGGAATTGATCCGGATTTTTCTACCGGCGGGCAGCAACGAGGTGAAACTCATCGATCAGGTCGATGCTACCTTGAACAGGATTGCCGAGCTCGGCTTTATCCGCCGCTTGCGTGGGCAGGGGCAGATGATTGAGGTGCGGCGCATTATTAAGGCGTTTGTCGATGCGCAGTGGCTCGCCGATTTTGACCAACGATTGGCGGAATATCGACAGCAGCTTGCGCAACCGCTGGAGGGGATGGATGGCTGAAGCGCTCGAATTGGAATTCATGGCAGATGACCGGCTGGCCGGTTTTCGCCTGCAACGACTCGAGGTTTTTAACTGGGGAACCTTTGACGGGAGGGTCTGGACTCTGCGTCTAGGCGGAAAAAACGGTCTTCTCACCGGGGATATCGGTTCCGGAAAATCGACCTTGGTCGACGCCGTCACCACCCTGCTGGTGCCGAGTCATCGAGTTGCCTACAACAAGGCGGCCGGGGCCGACAGCCGCGAACGTTCGCTTAAGTCCTATGTGCTCGGGTTTTACAAGTCGGAGCGGCAGGAAACCCTGGGCAGCGCCAAGCCGGTCGCACTGCGCGACTTCAACAGTTATTCGGTGATCCTCGGCGTTTTCCATAACGCTGGCTACAACAAGACAGTCACCTTGGCGCAGGTCTTCTGGATGAAAGAGGCCAATACGCAACCGGCTCGTCTGTATGCGGTCTGTGAACGCGATCTGTCCATTTCGGCAGATTTTTCCGGATTCGGCAGCGAGATGGTCGGTCTTCGCAAACAGCTGCGGTCAGGTGGTGTCGAGTTGTTCGACAGCTTTCCGCCCTACGGTTCCTGGTTCCGCCGTCGTTTCGGCATTGATAACGAACAGGCGTTGGATCTATTCCACCAGACCGTGTCGCTCAAGTCGGTCGGCAACCTGACCGACTTCGTGCGCAGCCACATGCTTGAGCCCTTTGATGTCGCGCCACGTATCTCCGCCCTGATCGGCCACTTCGAGGATCTCAACCGAGCTCACGAGGCGGTTCTCAAGGCCAAACGCCAGGTGGAGATGCTTACGCCTCTGGTGGCCGATTGCGAGCGACATCGGGAGTTGGCGCAGACGGCGGATAATCTGCGAGCTTGCCGTGATGCCCTGCGGCCATGGTTCGCCACCCTGAAACTCGATCTCCTGGAGAAACGACTCACCTCGCTGAATGAAGAGTTGACCCGGCATCAAGTCGCCACCCTGCGGCTGGAGGAGCAGCGTCGTGCCCAGCAGGGGCAGGAGCGTGAACTGCGCCGTACCATCGCGGAAAATGGTGGTGACCGTATTGAAAGCATCGGTCAGGAGATTCTTCAAAAACAGGATGAACTGGAACGTAGGAAGCTGAAAGCATCCCGCTATGAGAAGCTGGTACGCGCCTTGGGGCAATCCCCCGCCGCGACTGGAGAAGAATTTCTGCGTCAACGGTCTGAAGCCGCCAAGTGGCGCGAAACGACAGAAGAAACCGAAGTTCGTACACAGAACGATCTCAATGAGGCAGGCGTCTTGTTCAAACAGGGAAAGGATGAATACGATCAGCTGCAAACTGAAATCACGGGGTTGAAAGCCCGGGTTAGCAATATCGACGAAAAACAGATTGCCATGCGGCGTTCCCTCTGTCAGGCGCTTGCTCTTTCCGAAGAGGAAATGCCGTTTGCCGGTGAATTGCTGCAGGTGCGCGAGGACGAGCGTGACTGGGAAGGCGCCATCGAAAGGCTGCTTCACGGCTTTGGCTTGTCTCTGCTGGTTCCGGATCGGCATTACGCCAAGGTGGCGCAGTGGGTTGACCAAACCCACCTGCGGGGGAGGCTGGTTTATTTCCGGGTGCGGGAAGGGGTGCGGGGCGAGTTGCCATTGCTCCATCCCGACTCACTGGTGCGCAAGCTGCAAGTCAAGCCCGATTCGCCCTTTTATGACTGGATCGAACGGGAGGTGGCCCACCGTTTTGATCTGGCCTGCTGTGAGAACCAGGATCAATTTCGCCGCGAGACCCGTGCCATTACCAGGGCCGGACAGATCAAAGCTCCCGGGGAGCGGCATGAAAAGGATGACCGGCATCGAATAGATGATCGCCGGCGTTATGTCCTTGGTTGGAGCAACGTCGAAAAAATCGCTGCGTTGGAAAAAGTCGCCAAGCGGCAGGAAATACATCTTGCCGACCTTGCCGATCGCATCAGCACGCTGCAGAAGGAACAGACCGCCTCCAAGGAGCGCCTCTCGGTCCTCTCGAAGCTGGGTGAGTATACCGACTTTCGTGATCTCGACTGGAAACCCGTGGCGGTTGTCATTGCCAGGTTGGAAGCCGAGAAACGTGAGCTGGAAGCGGCCTCCGATCTGCTCAAGACTCTGACGTCACAATTGGCCGCGCTCGAAGGGGAGTTGAAAGAAACGGAGATTCAGCTTGATGGACGGAAAGATAAACGTTCGAAAACCGAACAAAAAATCAGTGCTGCGCAAGAGCTGCAGCAACAAGCCCAAGCTCTTTTAGCTGAAATAACAGAAGATATTGTTCAGAGATTTGACCTACTGGAAGCGATGCGTGAGGAGGCGCTTGGTGGTCAAATGCTGACAGTCGAATCTTGCGACAATCGCGAGCGCGACATGCGTGACTGGCTGCAGGCCAGGATCGACGCTGAAGATTCGAAGATCAAGCGCCTGTCCGAAAAGATCGTTAAGGCCATGACTGAATATAAAGGGATGTGGAAGCTGGAGACAGGAGATGTCGATGCCAACCTGGCTGCCGCTTCCGAATACAGATCCATGCTGGATCAACTGCAGGCCGATGACTTGCCCCGGTTTGAAGGACGTTTCAAGGAACTCCTGAACGAGAACACCATCCGAGAGGTGGCGAATTTTCAATCCCAGCTGGCACGCGAACGGGAAACCATCAAGGAGCGCATCGCCCGGATCAACGAATCGCTCACCCAGATTGATTACAACCCGGGCCGTTATATCAGTCTCGAAGCACAGATGAATCTCGACGCCGACATCCGTGATTTCCAGACCGAGTTGCGTACCTGTACCGAAGGTGCGCTCACCGGCTCGGAGGATGTGCAGTATTCGGAGGCAAAATTCCTCCTGGTGAAGCGAATCATTGAGCGGTTCCGGGGACGGGATGAACACTCGGATATGGATCGGCGCTGGACGGCCAAGGTGACCGATGTGCGCAACTGGTTCGTATTCGCCGCCAGTGAACGCTGGCGTGAGGACAACGCCGAGCATGAGCATTATGCGGATTCGGGTGGTAAATCGGGTGGCCAGAAGGAGAAGCTCGCCTACACCGTCCTGGCCGCCAGCCTAGGAGTTTGTCGGACTTTTCGTCCGCATCATGTTAAAATCGCCGCGCTTTGAAATTATCAGGAAAGGCGACATTTGTTATGAGTAACAGGTTCCGTCAGGTGGATCGGGAGACACTCTTCCTGCTGCCACCATCCATGGATGATTGGTTGCCAAAAGAACATCTGGCCCGTTTCATCGTCGAGATCGTTGCGCAGCTTGACCTTACCGCAATCAAGGCTGCTTATGCCGGTCGTGGCTCCAAGGCCCACCATCCGGAGACGTTGCTGGCCTTGTTGTTCTATGGCTATGCCACTGGTGTCTTCTCCAGCCGCAAGCTGGAACGGGCGACTTACGACTCGGTGGCTTTTCGCTACATTGCTGCCAATGACCATCCTGACCACGATACAATCGCCACCTTTCGCAAGCGCTTTTTGCCCGAGTTGACTCCGCTCTTCGTCCAGATTCTGCTCATCGCCCGGGAAATGGGCTTTTTGAAGTTGGGCAAAGTCAGCCTCGACGGAACCAAGATCAAGGCCAACGCGTCCAAACACCGGGCTTTGAGCTGGAAGCATGCCTGTAAGCTCGAAGCCCAACTCAAGGCCGAGGTCGAAGAACTGCTACGCCATGCCGAAGAAGCTGATCGCTCCGATCTGCCCGACGGTCTGGATATCCCCGCCGAACTGGCTCGCCGCGAAGAGCGACTGACGGCCATTGCCCAAGCGAAAGCTGAGATCGAGCGGCGGGCTGCCGAGCGGTACGCCGAAGAACAAGCGGCCCACGAGAAGAAACTTGCCGAGCGACAGGCCAAGGAGCAAAAGAGCGGCAAGAAAGCCCGTGGCAAACAGCCTAAACCACCTGTCGATGGTCCCCGAAACAAAGATCAGGTCAACCTCACCGATGAAGAATCCCGCATCATGCCTGTCGCCGGTGGCGGCTTCGAGCAATGTTACAACGCTCAGGCCAGCGTGGATGTCGAGACCATGCTGATCATCGAAGGGCATCTCAGCCAGAATCCCAACGACAAGCTGGAAATTAAACCGGCAGTTGAGGCTTTAGATGCCTTGCCGGAAAGTCTGGGTACCATTGATACCTTGCTGGCTGATGCCGGTTACTACAGTGAAACCAATGTCGGTCACTGCTTGAGGCACGAGATACTGCCATATATCAGCGATAGCCGCGATACCCACAACCCGACTCTCAAAGAGCGCTTCGCTGCTCCGGGCCCGTTACCCGAGAAGGCCGATGCCGTCACCAAAATGAGGCACCGGCTGAAGACCCCAGACGGCCGAGCCCTTTACGCCAAACGAAAATGCACCGTTGAACCGGTCTTCGGCATCATCAAGGCGGTCATGGGCTTCCGGCAGTTCCTGCTCCGAGGGGTGGAGTGCGCCCGCGGAGAATGGGATCTGGTCTGCATGGCCTGGAATCTGAAAAGGTTGCATGCCCTGGCAGCCTAATGCCGCCGAAAAACTCTTCATTTCCGTGAATAATCGGAAAAACCATTGCCCATGAAGGCCAAAATCGAAAAATTGATGGTGTTTTTAATCCCAACGGATCAAGTCGTCGGAGATTTCTCTCAGTCGATGATCAAGTCCGACAAGCTCCTAGCCTATCAATTTGGTCTGGAATGGGGTGAGGTACGCTCCCGTTCCTTCCGTTTCGTGGTGATCGACGAGGCGTTCGGGCGCGGTTCCGATGAATCGGCCCAGTATGGCTTGCAGTTGTTCGCGCAGCTCAATCTGCAACTGCTGATCGTCACGCCGTTGCAGAAAATCCATATCATCGAGCCTTTTGTCGCCGGTGTCGGGTTTGTGCACAATGAAGACGGCCGCAACTCTGTCCTGCGCAACCTGAGCATTGAGGAATATCGGGCCGAGAAGCAAAGGATGCAAGGATGAGGTGGACGACCTCGGCTGATCTCAAAACTCAGGTGCAAAAGCTTTGGGATCGCGGTTTGCTGCTCGCCTCAGTGGCTGGCGAAGAGTCGCTCTTCCCTCGGCGTCTGACCCTCAAAGGCCCTGACTCCCGTGAACTGAGCGAACGGTTTCCCGAGGTGCGGGATTGGATCGCCCAATTGTCCTCAGCCGCCGGTCCCTATCGAATTGAATGGCGCAGCGTCAACCATCGCGTTCTTGGAAACAATGAAATCCCGGCGGCAATCTGGATCGACCAGCTTTCGGACGCTCTTGGACTTCTCGGTAAACGCCGGGCAGCAGATCAGTTTGCTGCGCTGGTTGAACTGACCAGAGACAAACAGCCTGAATTGCTCCCCTGGCTGACAAGGCGGCCGCTACGTGCCTTGGAGTTGGCCGAAGACTGGCCGCGATTATTGGATATTGTCGGCTGGTTGGCGAAACATCCCCGCCCCGCGATTTATCTGCGTCAGATCGATCTGCCGGGTGTCCATACCAAGTTGGTTGAAAGGCATCGCAGCGTTCTGGCGGAATTGCTCGATCTCGTGCTGCCGGAGGATTCTATTGATAGGAATCACACGGGCGTCGGCGGGTTCTGTCGTCGTTATGGTTTTCTGGATAAACCGTCACGGGTGCGTTTTCGGATGCTGGACTCGAATGTCCGGCTGCTGCCAGTGGAAGCCGATCAGGATATCACCCTGACACAGGCAGCCTTCGCTTCACTTGTTTTGCCGGTATCGAAAGTGTTCATCACTGAAAATGAGATCAATTTCCTGGCTTTTCCGGCTGTCCCTGATGCGATGGTGATCTTTGGGGCGGGATACGGATTTGACAGTCTCGCAGCCGCATCCTGGCTGCACGAAAAGGAAATCTACTATTGGGGGGACATCGATACCCACGGTTTTGCTATTCTCAATCAATTGCGCGGGTTCTTGCCTCATGTCGTG
>Ga0208551_10003_pt1:0-47500 | contig 68622 bp, 69 predicted proteins | sample Wag4S2015_5_14_FD_187360 | JGI IMG/M metagenome (GOLD analysis project Ga0208551, IMG submission 187360) | Deep subsurface shale carbon reservoir microbial communities from Ohio, USA - Utica-2 Time Series 2015_5_14 (SPAdes) (version 2) ... | reverse complement strand
CAGGAGGCGGATGAGCCGGTTTCGCTCCACCGGGAAAAGGTCTTCCCAGAAGCCTTCGACATTCTGGAAGGCCTCCGAGACATCCTGTTCCGTGATGCTGTTCCCCTGGTAGGCTCTGCATCGCTCGCTCACGTGCGTCAGTTGTTTCGAGAGCTCGACCGCCTGGCGGTTGACGGTCGACAGCATCTCGGTCTTGCCCGGCTGATCGTTGCCAGGTTTCATCAATTCGAGTGCCTGCTCCCGCGCCTGCGACAGCTCCATCTCGAGTTGAGCTGTCTGCTTGAACAGCCGCTCCCGCTCCGCCTGCTCGATGTCCCGGGCCGCGAAGAAGGTTTTGGCCACCAGCGTCGGCGTGCGAAACACCGCGCTCAACTGCTCAATCACGGCCTGCTCGATGTCCCCGGCGGGAATCCGTTTGAGCGGGCACCGGCTCACGGTCCGCTTGCTGTCCTTCTGGCAGATGTAATAGGTGTAGTGGCGGCCGTTCTTGCGGGCGTAGGTCGGTCCCATCGAGCATCCGCAGTGGCCGCAGCGGATGACGCCTTTCAGCGGGGCGATCATTTTGGTTCTGGCCATGGAAACCTTGACCGGTTTGTTGTCCTCCAGGATGGCCTTAACCTTGTCCCAGGTCGCCCGGTCGATGATCCCTTCGTGCTCGCCGGGGTAACTGCGGTCCTTGTGGGCGATCTCGCCGATATAAATCCGGTTGTTGAGCAGCCGGTAGATATGGGCGGTGTTCCATTCGGAGCCCTCACGGACTTTGCCTTTCTTGGTGGTCCAGGCCTTGGTGCGGTAACCCTGTTCGTTCAGCTCCTGGCCCAGTTTCTTGGCCGAGCCGATCTGGATGAAGCGGCGGAAAATGTACTGCACCGTCCTGGCTTCATCGGGGTTGACCAGCAGCTTCTTGTTATCCCGGTCGACGTCGTATCCGAGGATGGGCACGCCGCCGCAGTATTTTCCCCGGCGCTTGGCAGCCGCCACCTTGTCTCGGATACGCTCGGCGATAACCTCCCGCTCGTACTGGGCGAAGGTGATCAAGATGCCGAGAAACATTCGGCCGGTGGGGTCGGTGGTGCTGAAGTGCTGGGTAACCGAGACGAAGCTGACGCCCTTTTCGTTGAAGAGGTCGATCATCTTCATGAAGTCCAGCAGCGAGCGGGACAGTCGGTCGACCTTGTAGACCACGATCACATCAATCTTCCCAGCGTCGATGTCCGCCAGCAGTCGGCGCAGCCCCGGGCGCTCCATGTTCCCACCTGAGAAACCACCATCGTCGTAGCGATCCGGCAGAGCCGTCCAGCCACGCATTCTCTGGGCTTCGATATAGTGTTCCGCCGACTCCCGTTGGGCATCCAACGAGTTGAACTCCTGTTCGAGCCCTTCCTCGTGGCTCTTGCGGGTGTAGATGGCACAGCGCAGGGTCTTGTTCTTTCCCGGCGCGACATTGCTGTTATCAAGCATCCGACCCTCCCTCGGCTTTTCTGCCGTAAACCTTCTTCAGTCCGAAAAAGACCTTGCCGTTCCAGCGCGTCCCGGTGATCTCCCTGGCCACCGCGCTGAGCGACCGGAAGGTGCGACCTTCGAACTCGTAGCCATCGGCAAGGACGATCACCTCATAGCGCCGGTCGTTCCAGACCCGCACCAGTCTGGTTCCAGGCAGGATCGCCTCGTTCGATTTCCGCTCCTCTGGGATGCGTCGATTGACAGTGGCGACCGGGTCCTCCTTGGCTGCCTGCTGGAGATGGACCTTGGCCTGCTCGGACAGCCCGCCGTAGAAAAGCTCCTGGACGCGATGGGCCAGCCGCTTGATGAGGAATTGCTTCTTGTACTGGGGCGGCTCTTCACCGTAGAGGTCGAGCCATTTTTCCCGGAGCTGCTCCAGGGACATGGATTGCAGCAGGGCCATCTGCCGAAGAACCGAGTTTCGGGTTCGGTCCTGGTTCTTGCCGCCGGTGGCGGCGTTCTGTAACTCATTCATTTTCAACTCCTTATTTTGGTTTCCGGACGAGTTGTCATGAATGAATGCTCTGTTCCGGCAATGAATCAAGTCCTTCTCCGAGCACGGGGGAAGAATCTTCGAAAATCTCTAACTCATTGCCTACACATGCTTTTTTGGCCTTTCGGCGCAGGACCGCCGTGGCCAGAATCGAGGCGGCTGACTGGAGCCTCGCATCACCCGACAGTCGGCCGGGTTTGCCGTTTTCGCCAAGGTCATCAAGCCCCGGCCCATCATTCATTTCCTGTACATCCAACATCGAACACCTCCGGTGGGACCGGGGGGGCTGGATGGTTTGGATGCCAGAAAACGGTGGCGGTCGGGATGCGCGTTCGATGGCACCCACAACCGCCTCAGCTCCGCCTCTGGTCGGTTATCTGGTTGTGCCCGGCTTGAACCGGACTTGCGTTCGTTACCTACCGGAGAGACGTGCAAGATGACGGAATCAGACGAGAAGTCCTGTCTTTTTGATTGACCTGATGTTCATCAGGTCGTATATTCATTGGTCATAAATTGGGCTTAATCCGCTCAGTGGCTACGACACGGAGCAATCGCCATGGGAAAGAAAAAGGTATCGGAAATAACCGACCCACAAGCCAACACGCTGAGGGTCATTTGCCAAATCATCGATGAAAAGGGGTTGCCGCCAACGGTGAAAGAATTGTCGGAAGTCCTTGGTATCAGCCACGCGAGCGCCCACGAGCAGATCGCTCAACTGGTACGGAAAGGCTATCTGAAGAAAGAAGTTCGTAAGGCCCGAAGCATCGTCGTCATCAGGAGGCCCGAATAACGATGCCGGGTCGCGAACAATAAGGAGATCGACATGGGGCACGTCAGACTTGGAAGCCTTCCAAGGTCGAGGGCATGGAAAGAGGTGGTCGGCCTGATCACGGCCGGTGCCGACGTGTCCCAAATCGCAAATGCCACAATCCGGGCGGCCGACAAAGCCTTCACCTCCGTGCTCAACGATGAGGGGTTCACCGAGGCGGTCTGGTTGATGACCCAGCTCGCCATTGCCGCAAAAAAAGAGAACTTCGGCGAGCATCTCCAATCCCTCGGTGTCAACTTGCCGCAGGATACATCCCTTCCCGATCTTGCCGCCGCAATCTCCGAGGCCTTGGATAACAAATTGGAGTCCAACGGTGGCCGATCCGACCTCGGTGAAATGTCTCAGCGGGCATTGGTTGGAGCCCTGGTGGAGCATATCTCACCAAAGCTGCCGTCTCTGTTCGCCCCCGGACCAGATGATGTTCGGGCCGCACTGGCGGCGCTCGGAAAAAAGCGGGAGTTCGGAGAACTGTCGCGGACTTTCTTCGCCAAGCTGACCAACGAGAGCATGAACTATTTCCTGTCAAAAACGCTGGCCACCCATCTTGGCGAGGGCCAGCGCTTTGCCACCATGAATGAAATGGGACAATTCGAGAAGGCCCTGAACATGCACTGCAAAGAGGCTTCCCTGATCGTCGAACAGTTTTCAGCAGACTGGTTTTCAAAGCACAGATACGAAGAAGGTGGTGACATCTCCAGGGAATCTTCCAATGGCTTCGCCTCCTATGCGCTGAAAAAGATGAAGGACGAGCTAAAAGAAGGAGCGCGAGCCGATGCAAGATAAGCGTTACATCATATGCGGAAACGCACCGACCGATGGGATTAAGGAAAACCCTGACCGGGATCTGCGTCTGCGTCTTTGGGGCAAAGACGGGCCGGACAAGATCACCCTGCGCATCGAAGACATTCATACAAAAATTGTCAGAAATGTGCCGGATGTCTTCCAGGATCTGCTTGAGATCGCCACCTATGTTTACTGCGCCGACCAGGCCATTCCACGGGGAGCCGATGACGTCGATTCCTTCGGGCACGGCTGGCGCAGAGATCTGCACTTCATCATCCCGGTACGGACCCCGGATTTCTGGAACGGGCAAGAGATTCTGCAGGCGCTGTGCTCGACGCTTGGCTTCCTGTCCGACGACAACTACCACTTCGAGTTCACCAAACTGAAAGAGGCACACGCTTTTCAAGGCTACCTGGACTTCAACGATGACGGACGTCTTCACGGTTATCCGGAACAGGTGGTGATGTTTTCGGGCGGCCTGGACTCGCTGGCGGGAGCCATTGACGAGGTACTGAACGAGAAACGACGGGTCGTTCTGGTAACCCACAAGCCGACCCAGAAGCTCAACAAGCGCCACCGTCGGCTGGAAAAGATGATTGCCGACAAGGCTGGCGAAAACGATCCCCTCCACATCGGCGTTCGCGTCAACAAGAACAAGAAACTCAACAAAGAGTACACCCAACGGAGCCGCTCCTTTCTCTATGTATCTATCGGGGCGACCATTGCGCGGATGCTGAACCTGAAGAGCGTCCGGTTCTACGAAAACGGCGTCATCAGTCTAAATTTGCCGGTCTGCGCCCAGGTAGTCGGCGGACGGGCAACTCGCACCACCCATCCAAGGGTGATTCGGGGGTTTCAGGAAATCATCAGCTTGGTGGCTGGCGAGCCGTTCACGATTGAGAATCCCTACATCTGGAAAACCAAGGCCGATGTCATCCAGGTGATCACCAAGGCAGGATGCCAGGATATGATCGCGGCATCGACTACCTGCACACACACCTGGGAGATGACCAATCATCATACCCACTGCGGAACGTGTTCGCAGTGCATCGACAGGCGTTTTGCCATGCTTGCGGCAAAGGCCGATCAGTACGACCCGGTTGAAGCCTATAAGGCCGACATCTTCACCCAAAGCAGAAGCAAGGATGAAGACAAGATCATGACGGCCGCCTACCTGGAGCGTGCCAACCAGGTCCGTGACCAGGATGACATCACCCAGTTTATCGCCCGGTTCAGCGAGGTAAGCCGGGTCTTCCGCTACCTGAATGGGAACCCCGGAAGCGTGGCTCAAAAGGTGTATGACCTTTACAAGCGTCACGCCACGGAAGTCTGCGAAGCGATGGACACCATGGTCGGCCGCAACATCACCGCCATCCGCCAGCGCACCTTGCCGGGAGACTGCTTGCTTCGGACGGTCTACGAATCGGGATCGGTAATCTCCGTCCCGGCCATTCCGGTCGAGCAGAAGCTGCCGGACAACTACTTCAGGAAACGCGGGGGTGTCTGGGCTGCACGCTTTAACGGCAACGCCGAGGTGCTCGTGACGGGTGTCGAAAAAGGAGCCGAGTACATCAATTTTCTCCTGGCAAGGCCGAACAAGGAAACCTCGGTCTACGAGATCGTCTGCGGGTTTGCTATCGATAGCTGCAATGCGGTCCTGAACTCCAATGAAACCGACGAAGGCTTTCAGGTCACCCAGGGGGTGCCGCTGGGTAATGCGGGGTTTGTCGCCGACCGAAGAGCTGTCGAGGAATACCGGGAGGCTGCTCATGAGCTTTTTCAAGAGATTGAGGAAGCTCGGGCTACCAACAATACGGCCGAAATTAAGCGGCTTGAAGATGAAATGACGAAGGTCATCGCCGCGATCAACGAAGCCGTCGGTCTCGGCGGCAAGCTTCGGACGTCAAAAGACAAGCGCAAAAATATCCGTGACGCTTTTCGGATCGCTGTTAATCGGGCCATTGAATATCTGGAGAAGTATGACAAGCCGCTGGCCGCCCACCTGAAGGAGTCCATCAAGTGCGGCAACGAACCGGTCTACCGGACCGAAGAGGAGATCGTTTGGGAGGTCCGCCCGATAGTCAACGAATGACCCGGGACCATCCAGGAAGAAAAAACTAAAAAAAATTTCCGCTACGCCAAATGTAGCCATTGCGACGCCGGATGTAGCGCCTTCCCCAATGAAGGCGCGATCCGGCGTTTTTTATTGGTCAGCACAGGGTTGACCACCGGGCGTGCCAGAACTTCCGAACAAGGAGACTGGCAGTGGCACAAGTCAACAAAGCACACCTCACCCCACCGAAGCGGCGACTCATCGAGTTGATGCAGGACATCAACTTCGGCCGCATCACCAACATTCCGGTCCGCGACGGCGAGCCGGAACTCACTCCTGACACGGTCATCGAGCGCGAGATCAAGCTGGCTGGACAGAGCGGTCCTCGGCCCGAGCGCGACCAGGATGACTTCATTCTCAAGCAAGAGGTCGTGGCGCTGCTGGAGCACCTCGCGCAGATGGGCAGCGGAAAAGTCTGCCTGCTCGAGATCAAGCACGGTCTCCCGTTCCTGATGCGCATCGAGGAACGGGCAGCCTGAACACGTAACGACCTGAACCCTTAGACACTGGACAACAAGCTGGACGCATGGCGGAGGCTGTTGTGGGTGTCGCCGAGCCGAATACGGCAATTGGCGGCGTACCTGCGACCCCTTCGCCCACGCGACAGCTTTGTCCTGTGATCTGGCCCGTGCCGACACCCACGCGGACCTCCTCCTCGCTCCGAGGAGGCCCCGATGGTTTCTCAGAATTCTTACGACGGCATCGACAAGTATGCCGCCGACCTCATTCGGCACAAAGCACGTCAACTCGTAGGCAAGGCCGGATTCACCGAGGACGATAGACCCGACCTCGAACAGGAACTGATGATCGATCTGCTGCAGCGGATGCGGCATTTCAATCCAGCCAAGGCCAAGAAGACCACCTTCATGGCCCGGATCGTCGAACGTCACATCTCCACCATTTTGGAGGCCCGGTTCGCCCAATGCCGGGACTGGCGGCTCTGCCAAACATCGCTCAACGAACCCCTCGACAACGGTGAGGGCGACACCACCGAGCGGATCGACTTCCTGGATAGCGAAGGCTCTCTGAGCGGCGGCAGCCGCGAAACAAGAGAGCGCCTCGCCCATGAGATCCGCATGGATCTCGGTCAGGCCATCGCCTCGCTGCCGGAAGAGCTCCGGGATCTGTGCTTGCGCCTGCACGACAGCACCATGGCCGAAGTCGCCCGAGAGATGGGCATTCCCAGAACCACCCTCTACGACCGGCTGAGCAAGCTCCGGGACGCGTTCCGCGAGGCCGGGCTCGAGGACTACCTGTGATCTCCGACGCATCGGCTCCGCCTCCGGTAAGTAAGCACCGTGCCGCATGGTGCGGCTATCCGGGGCCTCGGAAATCAGAACCTGAACAAAAGAGGAGTTCAACCATGACTCACGACATTTACAAGTACCGTTTTGACGAGTCGGTCCCGGCCCAGGAACTGGAAGACACTTTCATGCTGGCGATGCTGGCCGTCGAAAGTCTGCATGGCCGTTCCCGTGTGCGGATGGAGAGCCGGTTCAATCTGGACAAGGCCCGCCGCACCTGCGTGATCGACGCCTCCACCGATGTCGGCAGCGACCTCGCCCGCATCTTCACTGGCTTCGCCACCAAGGAGTACGGCGAACGCTCGGTCCTGATCGAACGTACCCAGCCGTCGGGTTGCGCCTGTGCCTCCAAGCATCGCGCAGCGCCCGCCGCCGAAGCGGGGGTGGCGGTATGAGCGAGCTGATGACCACCACCTATTCCATGTGGCGGCTGTTCCGCAACTGCCGCATGGCCTGCAAGTGGCGCTACATCGACGAGCTGGTGCCGCTCGAACGCGACCCCAATCTGGCCTTCGGCTCGGTCATTCACGACTGCCTGGAGTGCTGGCACGGCGAGCGGGATCTGGCCAAGGTCCTCGACCACATCGACCGGACCTATCCGAACCGGGCGCAGGACGATCATCAACAGGCCGACTGGCATCTCGCCCGGGCCATGATGAGCGCCTATGCGAAACACTACCCGGCCGAAGCGTTCGAGGTCGTCGCGCTCGAAAAGACCTTCGAAGGTCCCATCGTCAACCCGGCGACCGGGGCGACCTCGCGCAGTTTCATTCTCGCCGGGAAGGTGGACGGCATCGTCCGTCAGGATGGCCAGTATTTCCTGCTGGAACACAAAACCGCCTCGCAGATCGACGCCAGCTACCTGGAGCGGCTGTGGACCGATTTCCAGATCATCCTCTACGCCTGGTACCTGGAGCAGACCCTAGGCATCACGGTCAGCGGCATCATCTACAACGTCCTGGTCAAGGCCAAGTTGCGCCAGGGCAAGGGTGAAACCGAGGCCGAATTCGAGGCCCGCCGGGCGGAGCTGATCGCCAAGTCGAAAACCGGCAAGAGCAGCGCCAAGCGCAAGCTGCCGGAGGACGACGAAACCTTCCAGCAGCGGCTCCAGGAAAAGTACCTCGAGGTGGGCATGTTCCACCGCGAGGTGCTCTACATCTCCCGCGACCAGTTCGAGGAACTGCGGGCGGAGCTGTGGGAACTCTCCAAGGCCATGCTCGACGCCCGTCGGCGCGACACCTTCTACCGCAACACCAGCTACTGCTTCCAGTACGGAAGGCCCTGCGCCTACTTCCAGCTCTGCCGCTCGGGCGGCAACCCCAACGTCATCGAAAACCATTTCCAACGGATCGCCCCGCACGAAGAGCTGCGGGACGGAGCCGGTGAAGACGCCGCTCCGGTGTTTTGAAATCCCAACCATAAGGAGACGAAGCCATGCTTCCCAAGACCAAAAGCAAACCCAAACACACGCTCTCGGACCTCACCGCCCTGGTGTACGGCCCGAGCAAGATCGGCAAGAGCACCTGGTGCTCCAAGGCCGATGACGCACTGTTCCTGGCGACCGAGCCTGGTCTGAACGCCCTGGAGGTGTTCCAGACCCCGATCACCTGCTGGGACGACCTCCTGCAGGCCTGCGCCGAGATCGCCGAGGGCAAGCACGAGTTCAAGACCATCGTCGTCGACACGGTGGATAACGCCTACAAGATGTGCTCGGACTACGTCTGCAAGAAATTCAAGATCGAGCACGAATCCGACCTGGGCTACGGCAAGGGCTACGCGCTGATCAACAACGAGTTCCAGCGCGTCATCAACAAGCTCGCCTTCCTACCCTATGGGCTGATCCTGATCTCCCACTCTCAGGAACGGGACATCGAGACCCGGACCGGCAAACACACCCGCATCGTGCCGACGCTGCCGGAAAAGGCGCGGAAGCTGGTCACCGGTCTGGTGGACCTGATCCTGTTCTGCGACCTGGACATGAAAACCGGCGAGGACGGCAAGCCGGTCTGGCAGCGCGTGATGCGCACCAAACCCAGTCCCAATTACGACGCCGGTGACCGCACCGGTCGACTCCCCGAAGTCATCCCCCTCGATTTTTCGAGCTTCATGAAAGCGTTCAACAACACGGCAGCCGGAGCTGCGGCGAGTGCCGCCCGGCCGAAGCCGGAGCCGACCGCGAGTGCGGCGGCGAAACCTCAACAGTAAGGAGATCCGACCATGGAACACTACGAAAACCAATCCAACAGCAACCTCGACCTGGCGCAGTTCGACGACGCCTTCGAAACCGCCGAAGTCGAGGAACGTGAGTTCGAGGCCGTTCCCGACGGCAAGTACCAGGTCAACGTTGACCGGGTCGAACTGACTCGCGCCCAGACCTCGGGCAATCCCATGCTCAAGTGGACCCTGCGCATTCTCGCGCCGACCCACAAGGGGCGTCTGCTCTGGCGCAACAACGTCATGGCCAGCAACGAGAACATCAAGTGGCTCAAGCAGGACCTCTACACCTGCGGGCTGCAGCTTCAGAAGCTCTCTGACCTGCCGGGCCACCTCGAGCAGCTTCTCAACATCAAGCTGGAGGTGACCAAGCGCACTCGCGGTGAAAACGAGAACATCTACTTCAACCGTCGCATTGTCATGGCCGACGATGCCGGGGCTCCCGGCGCGGCGATGGACGACATGATCCCGTTCTGATGATGGACCGGATCACCGTTGTCGTCGACACCCGCGAACAGGAGCCCTACAGCTTCGATAGTGACAAGGCTTCGGCGGTTCGCAAGGCGCTGCCCGCCGGTGATTACTCACTGGTCGACCTCGAGGAACGGGTGGCGGTGGAGCGCAAATCCCTGACGGATTTCGTCTCCACCGTCATCCGGGGGCGAAAGCGTTTTCACCGCGAGCTGGAAAAGCTCTCCGCCTACGAATCCGCCTGCGTGGTTGTCGAATGCAACTTTCGCGATCTGGTCGATGGCCGCTACCGCAGCGATGCCCACCCGCATGCGCTGATCGGAACGGTCGCCTCCATCGTCGTCGACTTCGGTGTCCCCGTCTACTTCTGCTCGGACCGGCAGGCCGCCTGCCGTTTTGTCGAGGAGTACCTGACACGTTTTCACCGGAGGATCGCGAGATGCCAAAAGGAAATGAGAGTAACCCGGCGCGACTCCGGGGAAGAATAGAGCGCGTTTACTATGCCGGACCCAAGTTCTCCGCAGGCCGACTGCTCACCCCGACCGGTGAGGAAGTCCAGTTCGCGGGCAATTTGTTCGCCCGGGAAAATCAGCCTGTGGTCCTGCTCGGGTCGTGGGCCACCCATCCCAAATACGGCCGTCAGTTCAAGGTCGACGGGATGGAGCACGACCTCGAACTCGATCCGGAGGGGCTGATCCACTATCTGGCCAACCATCCGGAGATCAAGGGCATTGGTCCGGCCAAGGCCAGATTGATCGTCGAGAGTTTCGGCGACGCCTTTGAAGAAACCCTTCTGAATGACCCCGAGCGCATCGCGCTCAAAGCCCGGCTGCCCTTGGATGCTGCCCGGCGGCTGCGTGACGAATGGTTGAAGAACCGCAGCGTCAACGCCGTCATGGCATGGTTGTCGGCATTCGGACTGACCCATCATCAGGTCACCACTCTGGTCGAAAGACTGGGCGGCAACTGCCTCGATATTCTGAAGGAAGACCCGTATATCCTCATTCGGGAGATCCGGGGATTCGGCTTCAAGAAGGTCGACAAGATCGCCCGCAAGCTTGGCACCCCCAAGGACCACACCCCTCGTATCCGCGCTGGGTTGAATTTCTGCGTCCGTGAAGCCTTGGACAATGGTCACTGCTGGATCGAATACGAGGATCTGGTCGACCAGGCCAATCTGCTGCTGGTCATGGATGCCCTGGACAGCCGGGTCCGTATCGAGAGCGCCCTCGACGCGCTCATCGAAGAACAGGCGCTTTCCTGCGATTCCCACGGCGGACGTTTCGTGGTCGCTCTGCCGGAGACCGTCCGCATGGAGCGGGAGCTGGCTTCGTTGTTCGGCCAGGCCGAAACACCCAACCCGCATTTCCAGTCCGTCAAGAAACTCGATGCCCTGATTCGGCGCTGCGCATCAACGCTGAACGATAAGCAGCTCGAAGCGGTGCGCTCGGCCCTCCAGCACAGCATCAGCCTGATTTCGGGTGGAGCCGGTTCGGGCAAGAGCTACACCATTTCGGTCATCAACACCATCTGCGAGGAGAGCGATCTGGAGGTCGTGCTCGCCGCACCGACCGGCAAGGCGGCCAAGCGCCTGGAGGAAGTCAGCGGTCGCAGCGGCACCACCATCCACCGTCTGCTCGGCTATGACGGCAAGGGTTTCTCGCGTAGCAAGGAGAACCCCATCGATGCCGATGTCCTGGTGGTCGACGAGTTTTCGATGGTCGATGTGCCGTTGGCTTGGCACCTGTTCGAAGCGGTCGATCTGTCGCGGACCACGGTGCTGCTGGTCGGGGACCACAACCAGCTTCCGCCGGTGGGACCAGGGAACATCCTGCGCGATCTGATCCAGACACGCGCCATCCCCACGGTCATCCTCGACAAGGTCGTGCGCCAGGCTGGCGTCCTCAAGGAGAACTGCACCGCCGTTCTCAAGGGCGAGGTGCGCAAGACCAGCGAGGCGTCGGTGGGCGGATGCCGGGATTGGTATCTGGTGGATCAGTTCACCGACCCGATGGCGGCACGCTCGTTCCTGCTGGAGTTGTTTCAGGAGCGGCTCGATGCCTTGGGTTTCGACATCATCAAGGACGTGCAGGTGCTGACGCCGACCCACAAGGGGCCGCTCGGCACCAAGGAATTGAACGAGGAACTGCAGCGGCTCATCCAGCGCAAGCTCTGGAACACCGAGGTGCCGCCGGTCGCCATGGGCCGCCGCGCTCCGTTTCTCAAGCACGACAAGGTCATCCAGACCAGGAACAACTACGACCTGAACGTGATGAACGGTGCCATCGGCTATGTGGTCGATGTCCTCGCGAACGGCACCCTGGTCATCGACTTCGACGGCATGCCGGTGGAACTGGAGAAGGGTTCGCCCGACCTGCAGGATCTGCAACTCGCCTATGCGCTCACCATCCACAAAACTCAGGGTTCCGAGTTCCCCTGCGCTGTGGTGGTGGTTCACAAGGCGCATTCCTTCATGCACCACCGCAATCTGCTCTACACCGGGGTGACCCGCGCCCGGCGCACCGCCATTGTTCTGGGTGATCACTGGGGCATCCAGAACTGCGCCAAGCGATGCCAGGTGGATGACCGCCGGACCTTTCTGCCCCTGTTTCTGGACGCCGCCCAGCACGCGGAGGCCGAATGAGCATGGGCGGAACGGATAACGTCAGGGAGTATTACCGGCTCGTCACCGAGATGGACATCGGTGACGTGGCCCGGGAACTCCTGCCGGGACGGATCACCCAGGAGACCGGTCAGCGCTTGATGTGCGACTGCCCCAACCATCAAAGTCAGTCGCGCCTGTCGCTGCACGTGATGCTCGACAAGCAGGGCTGGTACTGCTTCGGCTGCGGAGTCGGCGGCGATGTGCTGCAGCTCGTGGAGTTCATTCAGACAGGCTCGGTCACCGCCGGGCAATCCGGTCCGATGCCGGACAGCCACCGCCAGGCCCGGGACTATCTCGCCAAGAAGGCGGGCTTGCCGCCGCTGTCGCGCTATGGCCTGAGCCAGGAGCGTCTGGCCCAGACAGAGGCCGACCGCGCCTTCGAACTGCGGGTCAAGGACGCGCTGACCGCGCTGGCCAGGCTTTACCACGCCAGACTCAAGGAGTCGCCGGAGGTCCTCGACTGGCTGAAATCCAAATACGCCCTGAGCGAGGAGACCATCGACGATCTCCTGATCGGCTATGCGGACAATGCGTCCGGCGCGGTCGCCCAACTGACCGGGAGCGACGACGGTTTCTCCAAGCGGGAGCTTGCCGCGACCGGCGCTTTCAGGCCCACCAACCAGGACGGCCTGACGCCATTTTTCGAGCGGCGGATCGTCTTTCCGTACTGGAGCCGTGGCCGGGTGGTGTTCATGATCGGCCGCAAGACGCCGTGGACCCCGGACGTGGGCTGGGAACAAGGGAAATACAAGAAGCTGCCGGTTCACGACGAACACCAGCGGCCTTACGTCGCCGACTTCATCAACAACGCGCTGCTGTTCAACGAGGACTGCCTGCTGGCCAGGCCCGGCAAGGTGATCATCACCGAGGGGGTGACCGATTGCCTGGCGTTGATGCAACTGGGCCTGCCCACCGTGTCGCCGGTCACCGTCCGCATCCGGGCCGCCGATTGGGAGCGCCTGATCCCCAAGCTGCGCGGCGTCGAAACCATCTACATCTGCCAGGACAACGAACTCTCCCAGGCCGGTCTCAAGGGGGCGCTGCAAACCGCCCGCACCCTGGCCGAACACAAGATCGACACCCGTCTGGTAACGCTGCCTCTGTCGGAGACACAAATCTCGGCCCGGCAGGAGCTGACCGAACGCTTCGGCCTGACGGCGAGCGTGGGGCCGAAGGAGCTGGCCAAGCTGCTGGCGGGACGGCCCGCCGAAGAGATTCAGGCGGCCGAGGCGCTTCTCGCCACCGCCAAGATCGACGTCAACGATTACATTGCCGCCGGGCATACCCGGGAGGATTTCGAACGCCTGCTCGACGAAGCCAGCACGCCCATCGAGTTCGGCGTGCGCTCGCTGCCCGAGGGCGCTGAAGAAGAGGAACGCAACCGCCTGCTCGAACCGATCCTTGGGGAGATTTCCGAGCAGTCTCCGCTGGAACAGGCCCGTCTGCTGAAGCTGGTGCAGGAGCGCATCGGTGGTGGCGTTTCGATGGCCACCCTCAAAGAGCAGATCCGCGCCATCCAGAAGGACCGCAAGGTCGAGTTCCGCAACGAAAAGAAGAAGGCCAAGCGGATGTCCGGCGCGATGCCCGGATCGTGCCGCGCCCGGGTCGACGAGGTGCTAATCGACACGGAACTGGAGAACGGCGCTCCCGACTACACCCTGGCCGCCGAGGCTGCCTACGACTGGTTCAACGCCAACGGTGCCCAGTTCTTTCACACCCTGCAGGGCGAGCCGTTCATGTATTTCGACAACGCCATCTACTGGATGGATTCGCCGGACCGAGGCCGCAAGCGCCATTACGCGGCCATGCTCTACAAGCACACAGGCATGGTGCCGACCACGGGCGGCGGACGGACATTTTTCGAGGTACTGCCCAGCCTGGCCATGATCCGTGGCCAGGTGCGCGACCATTTTTCCTGGCTGCACACAGATGTGGCTTCCTACACCGTCTATTTCAATCTGAACAATCCGGAGCACGAGATCGCCAAGATCACCCCGGACGAGATCCGGATCATGAAGAACGGCGGCAACGAGGACGGCATCATCCTGGACGGCTCGCGCAAGATGAAGCCGCTGAAATTCCTGCCCGACGCCGACCTCGAAGAGGCGGACCGGCTCCTGGTCGATCTGCTGGTGGGCAACATGACCTGCCCGCAGGGGGATCGCTTTCTCATCCTTTCCTGGCTCTCCTGTTTCCTGCTGATCGATTTCGCCGGGACGCGGCCCATGACCCGCTTCGAAGGCTCGGCCGGATCGGGCAAGACCACCGCCAGCAAGATCACGTCGACGCTGCTTTACGGCGAGCCCCAGCACAAGAAGGCCACCGACGCGGCGAACTACACCGATGGCTCGCAGAACCCGCTCATCGTCCTCGACAACATCGAGGTCAAGCAGATGACCGAGGATCTGACCACTTTCATGCTGACCAGCATCACCGGCATCGCCAAGGAGAAACGCAAGAGCGGCACCGACAGCGAAACCATCACCGAGCGGACCAAATGCCTGCTGAACACCACCGGCATCGAGCCGCTGTGCGGGGAGCTTTCGGAGATCCTGTCGAGGTCCTTCGTCATCAACTTCGATCTCGCCAATCAGGCCAGCGACTGCTTCCTGGAATCGGAGGTCATCTCCGCCATCCAGCAGAACCGGGATCTGATCATCTCGGCCATCATGAAGCGGACCAGCCATGTGCTGGCGATGATGCGGGACGGCATGAGACGCCACGCCATGAAGCTGTTGCACGAGGCCCTGGGAAACCACGATAAGCGCCGCTGTAACGAGTATCTCAGCCTGATGTACCTGATGATGCTGGCCGGATCGAGCCGCCAGGAGATGGAACAGGGGTTGGGGGAGCTGGCTCCGGCATTCGCCCGGCAGATCGAGTCGCTCAACCGGACCAGCCGGGATACGGCCCGGGATTCAAATCATACGGCAACGGCGCTGGCGACCTTGTTCAACGCGTGGCGCACCGCGACCGAAACCAATGCGCGGGATGTTTACGGAGACCGCCGGACGGACCCGGTTCAGGAGTTCGTCCAGCGGTATCAGATCCGCTTTGAAGACGATGGAAGTTTACGGGAGGCTCTTTCCCGGGACCTGTTCGTGGCCCTCAAGCGAGTCGCTCGGGATTTCGGTCTGCGTTTCGAGATGGACTCATCCCGGCAATTCGCACAGCGGCTGGTGAACGACCTGGAGACCATCCGGGGGGCGGGGTTCGAGATTGAAATCGGGCAGAACCATCGCGGGACCAAACTCTATACGATCCAATCAGCAAAATAGACCACCACTCCCATATCTTCACCCAAGCCCGGCCCGTGGATTCTCTTCTGCGGGCTTTTGTGTATTCACGCCGTGCCTGGCAAAACAGTTATCCGGCTTGAAAAACGATTACGCAGCGGCATTTGGCTGTAAAAATCGTTACGACAGTCGGCGGCACCGAAAGGGGTTTCGGCATTGCCGAAAGTCCAAAAGGCACCTTTCGGCAGCGTAACTGTCTGTTTTTAATTGATATATAGCGCAAGCGCCGAAAGTGCCGAAAGGTTCCAGAGATTACTCCCTCTCCTATGTGTTTTTTCCCATACCCCCTCATGGAACAGGGCGTGGAAAATTTTGGCCTATACAGGAGTGATATTCTTATATCTTTCTACTCTTTCGGCAAAAATATATATAACTAACTGATATTTCTATTGTTCAGTGATGCCGAAAGGGGGTGCCGAAAGGTCGCCGAGCGCCGAAACCCTTTCGGCGCTTTCGACCATCCGACATTCATGGCCAGGCTCCGGTAAGTAACGGGAAACGATGACTACCAACGTTTCCGGAGAATTACCATGAGCCTATTGACCACCATGATCCGTCACCTCGGCACGGATTGCGCCCAATCCGCAAACCGAACAAGCCCCGACGTCCTTTCGTCACCAGAATCCTGCCATGTGGTCTTCGTTGCCACGGATCTTGAAATCAAAGAATTCGCCTGGGTTCGAACCAACGAGACCGATATCGAGCGCGACGGCAAAATGTTCCGCCGTCTGTCGCCCGAATATTTCGCCTGGCTACGGTTCCGCATGGTCACCGCCCAAGCCGCGCACAAGGTCGGAAAACTCCCCGACGATGCCTGGAACACGCTACGGCAGCGATTCAACGCCCTGCAGGAGATGGCCATCCGAGAGTTCGGCAAGGAAAGCCTGCAAGAGGCCCTGCAGTCCTTTTCCCCAAAGAACTATCGGCCACCGCAGAACCAACCAGCGGTTCAACTCAAACCTGCCGAGTCTCATGACAAGAGCTGGCTATATCCACAAGGCATGCAAGGACGCCATAGACAGCCGGTGACTTCCCAGGCTGTCGCCAAGGTCGATGCCATCCGTGAGGAGGCCATGGCCAAGGGTTGGTCCGAGGCACGCCTCTATCAGAACCAGGGCCGCTTCCGGTTTCCCTGCGGCGAGGACTACGGCCTGGTCTGTTTCGTCGATGGCGATCAGGAGATTGGCGAGGTCACCGAGCGTTTTATCGAAATTATCCATGGGCGGAAGTCCGGGCGTCCCAGCACGCTGCGGTTCTACAACCCGGACGTGCCGCAGCCGTGGATGAAGAAAGTGGAGGATTGAGTCGTGAAGAAAAAGAAACGCTACGCCAACGCCAAGGATGTCCTGCCCGAGGAACTCTTCGAGCAGATCCAGAAGCACTACACCGGGATTCTCTGGGTCCCGGCACCGAGCCGCTTTTACCAGGAGCGCCGCGACCTGGTGCTTGCCCTTCATATGCAGGGGATCAGCAGCCAGGAGATCTCCAACCTCGCCGGAGTGACCACCCGCCGTGTCAACCAGATCATCGCCGCCGAACGAAAACAGGACCGGGACCGACAGTTGGTCGCCGCTTCCGGTAAGTAACCCCTGAACCGGCGGGAGCGCGTTTGGAGGCTAAATCGGTCTCCCGCCCGCCATCCCGGCATAAAAGAACAAACATTGGCAGGAAATCGATGTGACTTTGAGCAAACCCGACAAAGAGACAATGAATCGCTGGCACCGCAACGAGGGCAAGACAGAACCGCCCCGGCGCGGCCCTGGTGCGCCTGAAGGCAACCAGAACCGCCTGCGTCACGGCATCTTCGCCGACCGCTGTCTGACCCCGGAAGAGAAGGTCATGTTCGACGTGATCATCGAGCGGCTCAATCAGGACTTCGTGTTCAACAAGTCCAGTGACTTCCTTCAGGTCGAACTGGTGGGCGTCTACTCCGTCAAGCTGGTCCGCGCCCAGATCGAAGGGAACACCCAAGCGGCCGAGAGCCTCGACCGCATGATCCGCTGCCACATGAAGGATCTCAAGACCACCAAGATCGCCCGCGAGGGTGAGGAGCCGCAAGGCCCGCAGACTTCTCCGGCGGAATGGGCGGCGGCGCTGCTCGAGAAGGTGGCCGAGGCCGCCAACGCCCCGGCCGCGAAGACCTCCAGCCGCAAGAAACGCGGAAAGAATTGCGGATAACACCATGGAGGGCTTTTCCGATGACCCCGGCACACGGCGACTTGCGGCAGACAGCTTCACCAGGAATTGCGGATAAGACGTGTTCCTTGCACTTTCGGAATCGGCATTCTCCGGCTGCCGATCATCATTTCCACTCCTCGATTTCTTCCTGCAGCTCACGATATCCGCTTGGCATGTGTGCGCATAAGCCGAGCCGCATAACCCAAGTAGATATTGGCATGTTCACGCCGGAGCTCTCTCACACAACCCAAGTAAATATGGGCATGTCGTGCCTCAGGCAGAACCGGCCAAGCCCCGCACACAGCCATTCCTTCGGCAGCGGCCCTCGCACATGCCAAGCAGATATTGCCATGTGTGTTCCCCGCCCAAAGCGCACAAGCCAAGCAGTTATAGCCATGTGCGGCCGACAGACAGAAAAGGAGAAATTCCGGTCAATCGATATTTCCCACTCCGCCCGGGAGGCTGAGAACCTTCGTCATGATCATTCATCATCGGCGGATGTGTTCTTCTGCGGGCACTGTCATTCACTGTCTTCGACACTGTCTCGCCCAACGAAAACAGGAGCAGCCGAGGCCGCTCCCATCGTCGGGTCCGGAAGGATCAGAGGCGTTCGAGGGCTTCCTCGAGCTGGCCGTCCACGAGGTGGGTGTAGATCTGGGTGGTGGACACGTCCCGATGTCCCAAGGCCCGCTGCACCACGAGCAGGTCGTTGGTCGCGCCGTAGAGGTGGGTGGCGAAGGTATGCCGCAGCCCGTGCGGCGTCAGTTCCTTCTCGATCCCGGCCTTCCGCAGCCAGTGAGCGAGCCGGTTGGCTATCTGCCGCTGGCAGAGTCTGCCGTCCCGGTTCGACAGGAACAAGGCTTCCATTTCCGGACGGCCGTGTCGGCGGCGCTCGGCCAAGTAACGGCGCAGCAATGTGCGGAGGTCGGTCTTGATGAACTTGACCTGCGGTACATTCCCCTTGGCCCGCACCCGCAGATGTTTGGCGTCGAGGTCGATGTCATCCATGTCGAGCGCGGCCAGCTCGCCAAGCCTGATCCCGGTGCCCAGTAGCACCTCGATCATGGCGCGGTCGCGCAGCGCGGAGAAATCGGTCCGCCCCTTGAGTTCCTTGAGCAGTCGTTTCTTTTCGGCGGCGGTCAGGAACACCGGCAGCTTTCTCGGCAGCCGATGCATGCGGATAGACCAAGCCGGATTGTCATCGACCACGCCTGCCTCGGCGGCCCAGGCGAAAAAGGCTCGCACCGCCGCCTTCATCCGATGGAGCGAGGCCGCCGAGCGTGGGCCGCGCTCACTCTCGGTGACCGCCCCGGCGGAGAACACCTGGTCGAGGAGCCCGGCCGTGACCGCCCGACAGACGATACCCGGGGCCAGCTCCCCGGCCACGCGGGCCACCAAGGCGAGGTCCCGGCGGTATGCGGCTATGGTCGCCGGGGAGCGTCCTTCGGCCGACAGGCGGGCACAGAACGCCTCTATCGCGCCCGTCAGGTCGAGGTCAGCCGTTCGGTTGCTCATCGCTGGACTCCTTCACCCGGCTGTGGCCCATGGGTGTGCTCTTGGGCAGCGGCAGCTCCTCGATGCGCCCCGATTCCCTGGCCCATACCATCATCATGCGGAACACCCGGACGGTCTTGGCGACGGTGCGTTCAGCCCGCTCCTTGCCGTCGGGGAGTTTGAGCAGCAGGTCGGACTTGTAGAACTTGCCGACCTGGGGAAGCCGGATCTCTGCGAGCTGGCGATCCGCCCCGAAGAAGGCCTCCACCACATCGAGGTCCTTCCGGTAGGTGTAGAGGGTCCGCTCTTTCTTTCCGGATTCCCGCAGGTGGCCGATGAAAGCCTCGGCGGCTTGATGCACGGTGCATTCGGTCATGTCGATGTCTCCTTTGTCGGTGGCCCGGTGTGTTCAGGACAGGAACTCGTCCAGCTCCCGCAGCAGTTCCTCGACGTGGCCGAGGGAGCCGACGCTCGCCCAGGTGATGTCCGGCTGCTTCGCGTCCGTTTCGAGCTTGCCGCGAATGCCCTCGATCAGCCGGGCGATGTTTTCCTGCTTTTCTCGGTACGCCTTGAGTGCCTGCTGGCGGTTTCTGTCGTAGGTCATGGCCTGTCTCCGGTTCCGTTTTTCGTGGATGCGGGACCATCCCGCGTCACATCCAATGACGCTTCTATTTCGTTGGAAATCAAGTGTTTGCAGAGATCTTTCTGCATGTGCCCCAAACCCATAACCCAAAGGAGATCAACATGTTGAAGAAGACCCTCGCATGGACCATCCCGTTGGCCCTGGCCGTGATCATGACCGGCTGCGCCACCTACCGGCCTCCGGCCCAGATCCAGTCGGCGGTGGCCACCGCCAACCGCCACACGCCCGAGTACGTGACCGAGGCCAACAAGGCGCTGCGCGAGGTCGGCCACCCGGACGCCGAGCGCCTGACCGGAGTCGGCCTGCGCCTGCAGACCGCCGTGGACGCCCTTGACCAGTGGGCCAATGGCTCGAACCAGGAGGCAGGCCAATGAAAGAGATCCTTCAGGAAAACAGCGATGCCGTCCGCCAGGCCGGTGAGGCCCTGGTCGAAATCGGCACCGAGCTGGCGGCGGGACGGATCGACAACGCCCTCGGCCGTCTGGAAGCGGCCCAGCAGCAGTACCAGGTCTGGGCGGAGTTGGACCAAGCCATCATCGACATTCAGGAGGCTGTCCACGACAGGAAGAACACTCTGGCCGTGCAGCAGATCCTCACGGAACTGGTGGGCACCATCCTCGGCAGCGCCTTGAGGAAGGGAATGCACTGATGGCGGTAACCGACAAGGAGCGCAAACTTGCGGCGACCCTGAGCGATCCCGTGTTGTGGGGGCAAGCCTACCTCTACAACCGGGATGGCTCAGGCCGCGACTACTGGCCGCACCAGGTGGAGGACCTGCGCTGCCCGGCCAAGAACATCATCCACCTCGACGGCCGGGACGTGGGCAAGTCCATCGTGCTCTCGACCGACGCGCTCCATTACGCCTTCACCACCCGAGGCGGCCAGGGCCTCATCGCGGCTCCGCACCAGGGGCACCTCGATACCATCATCGAAGAGATCGAGTTCCAGCTCGACACCAACCCGGATCTGATGAACAGCATTGCCCTGACCAAGTACGGCAAGCCCAAGATCCACCGCAAACCCTACTTCCGGCTGGAGTTCACCAACGGTTCGGTGCTCTATTTCCGCCCGGCCGGGGCCTATGGCGACGCCTTCCGGTCCTTGCACGTGGGCCGCGTCTGGGTCGATGAAGGAGCCTGGCTGACCGAACGGGCCTGGAAGGCGCTGCGCCAGTGCCTCAAGGCCGGGGGGACGCTACGCATCTACTCCACGCCCAACGGCCTGCGCGACACCACCTATTACCGGCTCACCTCGTCGGATCAGTTCCATGTGTTCCGCTGGCCGTCCTGGCTCAACCCTCTGTGGACCGAAGATCGCGAAGCCGAACTGCTGGAGTTCTACGGCGGCCGCGACAGCTCCGGCTGGCAGCACGAGGTGGCCGGTGAACACGGCAAGCCCTCCTATGGGGCCTTCAATGTCGAACAGTTCAACCTCTGTCGGCAGGATCTGCTGGAGTATCAGAAGATCGTCATCACCGATTCCGAGCTGCGCGACTGCGACACCGAGGAAGCGGCCCACGACCGGCTGGAGATGCTGCTCAACCTCACGCCCCGCAGCGGTCAGTTCTGGGTCGGCGGCGACCTGGGCTACACCAACGATCCCACCGAGATTGTCGTATTCCAGGAGTTGGAGATCGGCGAGCGGACGCTGCTGAAGATGATCCTGCGCGTTCATCTCGAACACGTTTCCTATCCGCACATCGCCCAGATCATCGCGCTGCTGGAGCGTTACTACACCCCGGCGGGCATCGGCGTGGACAACGGCGGCAACGGCCTGGCCGTGGTCCAGGAGCTGCTCACCCTGGACAAGTACAAGGGGCTGGAGCTGGAAGGCAGGCTCAAGGGATACGACTTCGGCGGCATGACCCGGCTGGCGGTCCGCGACGGCAAGGAAGTCAAGAAGCGGACCAAGGAGCTGATGACCAGCCTCATCAACGGAGCCCTGCAGCGCAAGCAGCTCATTTTCCCCTCGGACGACCTGGAGGTGGAAGACCAGTTCACCACCCACACCTACACCCTGCGGGACGGCAAGATCATCTATTCCAAGGGCAACGATCACATCATCGACGCGGTGCGCTGCGCCATGCTGATCCGGGAGGAAGGCAACCTCGACCCGGTCGGTGAAGAGGTGGTCTCACTCAAGCCGGTGCTCACCAACCCGATTTTTATCTGAACCAGACAAATCGTTACCAGTTTTGTGGAAGTGGCAACAATAGGTCTGATGCCCGAGGGTCAGGGAATGGCCGAGGCTTAGATGTCAGGCGCTTTCCGGCATGTTCAGCAGAAACCGCCAGGCGGGCACCACGTCAATTTTTCCGGAATCTACCTGTATCTGCTCTTCCTCGTTACGCGTCACGATAATGCCATGCGACAGTTTCAGTTCGGTCATGGCTTCGGCAAGCGCGGTGGTTTCCCGCTTGCGGGTTTGCTGGTCGGCCATCGATTCACAAACCTGAACAAGCATGCGCGACGGACCTTGTCGTCCGGCGATGAAATCAACCTCCCGGCCCGCCTTGGTCTTATAGTAAAAGATATCCGGCGTGACCCGACGAAGCGCGGTGAACACCAGGTTCTCCAGGAGATGGCCCGAGTTGACCAGAATGCCGGAGCTGATCGACGTCACCAGCGCGTGATCGACGCAGTAAATCTTCTTGGGGTTGGTGTTGGCCCGGGCCAGCGAGGCGTCAAAGATGCGCACCGTGAACAGAACGTAGGCATCCTCGAACCATTCGAGATAATCGGAGACGGCAGATTTCGGCGCTTTGTGCCCCAGGGATTTCAGATAGCCGGTCAGGTTGTTGATGGAATAGAGGGAGCCCGTATTGTCCACCAGCCAATGCGCCAGATCCGTGACCGCCTTGGGGTGAGAGATATCATGGCGTTCAACGAGGTCCCGGAACAGCATTGCGTTGAAATACTCCTGGTGGGTCTTTATCCGCAACATCCGGTCAAGGCCTGCAACCTCGGGGAAGCCGCCGGTTTCCCAGTACTCCTCGAATGCATTCTGGACAGTCAGACGTTTTTTGGTCGAGAGGGAACCGTCGCTCTCGATCCCCTTGTAGTCGAGAAACTCCCGGAATGAAAACGGGAACATTTCCCAGGAGAGTGCCCGGCCGCGCATCTGGGTCGCGATCTCTCGTGAGAGCATCTGAGCCGACGACCCGGTGATGTACACCTCGCACTTTTCCATGCGCATCAAACGGTCAACGAAAGGCTCCCAGCCAGGTACGACCTGGATCTCATCGAAAAAGCAATAAACCTTCTCGGCATTCTTTTTTTGCGGATAGAGCGAAAAGTAGGCTTCCAGAATCACACCCAGATTGTCGTGTTGCAGACGATGCAGACGATCATCGAAAAAGTTCAGATAGAGGATGTTCTGACGGGCAACGCCAGAGTCCTGCAGCTTCTTCATAACCTGGAACATGAAAGTCGATTTGCCGCTGCGCCGCACACCGATGCAAACCGTGGCTTTGCCCGGCACCTTTGCGACAGCAACCCGCCTTGGCACACCCGTCGGCAGGTCTATCTCCTGAAAATCGAGGATTATTTCTTTAAGCATCTCAATCATCGCGAAACCTCCGGCCATCAATTTTTCCGGTCAACACGGCAACTGGAAATAATTATTGCCAGTTGTAGCTAAAAATGGCAAGGAAAATTTCTGGTTTCGGCTTGGGCCGCCCCAATGCAGTCTGATGCAAAACCTCTGCACTTGTTTACAAGTGCAGAGGTCTGTTAAAGCGTTTGCTCGTCGAGGTGTTTAGAATTGGCTGGGTGTGGTTATACTGCGGCAGGCAACGGCGGCTCTAAACGGAAGGAGCGAATGAGCAGATTCTGAAAAAAGTTGAGGTCCAGAGGCCGTATCTCGACATACAAACCAGAAACATCGAAGAACCAAAGGATTTCTTCCTCGGTGAGGGGTTGAATTCCGGCGTCGAAAAGCACGGCCTTATCGTATCGCCCCAGATTTGTACGGCTGTCCACCTCATCCCATCCCATCGACTTCATAATGGCTGGCCACGCCCTTATCCACCCCGGCGTGAGCACAAAGGCGTTTTCGGCCTCCGCTTCTTTTTTCAGCGGACCCAGGAACGCATCGAGGCAGTTGCCCGCTTCGATGGAGACAGCGTCATATTTTTGCACAACCTGATCGAGGGATGGCGAGCACGCCTTACCGTAGAGAATATGCAGGTCGACGCAATCTTCCAGGCGCAGGGTGGAGAGCAAATGATCCAACTCCTTCTCCAGCCGGTCCATGTCCGTGTGCAAGGCCGCCGGGAGGGATATCACCTGTATGCGGGGCCAAGGGGCCAGTGCGGCCTGCAACTCGGGAACGAGCACTTCGCAGGCCACAATGGTCGTGGACGATTTCCTGCCGGGGCTCATTTATTCGCCATGGCGGGCGTGATATCACATGGCACCTGAAGTGAATCAGCGATGGAGGTGAAGCTCTGGAACAGTTCAACCACTTTTACAACTTCATGCAACTCTTCCTCGGATGCTCCGGTCATCATCGCCATGGTTTTGTGGGCAAGGTGACAATATTGACAGTTGTTCATCATGGAGACCACCATGGCGATGATTTCCCGGGTTTTCCTGTCAAGTGCGCCGGGCTTCAGCATGATGTGTTGCGTCCGATTCCAGTTCGCGCGAGCCCATTCCGGATCTACGGCGGCCTGGGCTTTGAAAAAATTCGGCACCATGCCGAAGGCGGCGGCTATCTCATCGTAGAGTTCCCTCGTCTCTCCCGAGGCGTGTTCTTCATGTAATAGTTTGCATTCCATTGATTAATCTCCTTTGTGGTAGGTTTTGTCCCATCACGGACGTCTCAGAATAAAAGGCTTTCCTTGAGCTTTCCTTTATGGATGGCATGGGAGTGGGTTTCGACAGCCATCATTGTCACCTGCCCCGAAAATTCGGCCAGACTGTATTGACATAAAAAAAGATTGCCGGTTCGCGGACCTCTGTTGGTCATTTCTTCAAGTGCTCTGATTTGTTCTTCCGCCCATCCTTTTTCTAAGGTCCAGGACATGTCCCCCAGCAACCGGAAACGACCTCGGGCGGATGAGGAAACATTATCGATATACCCTGTCAGGTCGGCCGGATGTTCCTTGCCTTGGCTGAACAGCAGTTTGCCCTGCCGCATGGATTGGATAACGGACGGAAACTGATCATCCAGTGTTTTCAGAAGAGCATCTTTTCTTTCCTCAGTGGCGACCACCAGGACCGTTTCGTTGTTTTCGATACCCTGACGCACAAAACCGACCTGCATGTCCAACGACTCCCGCGTGTCATAATACAAGTGTGTAAAATGGGAGCCGTCAGGAATTCCCAATCCCCCAAATCCAAGCGGCACGGTCCCTGGCGTTGCGGCGTCTTTTTCGCCGGAAAGGAATTTGTGCAGCCCCTGTGGACTGAAGCGCCTTTCTCTCTTTTTGCCGACGCGATAACAGGGCAGCAGTCCAGCGTCGGTCCAGCGCCTGATGGTCATTTCCGAGACGTTCAGAAATGCTGCCGCTTCTTTGACATTCAAAAGATTTTCCAGTTCAGATCCCATCATTCAGCCTATTTTGATTTTACGGCGTCAATTTGCGTTCATACCTGGTCCAGTGGGACCAGGAGCATTCCGCCCGTCAGTTTGAGTTGTTGGTCGTTGGAGGACAGACATATTTCCTTGACGAGTCTGAGGAGATTGCCTGCCGCCGTTTTATGCCAGAACCAGTCAGCAAACTCCGAGGGTTCCGTCGTTGAAAAATCAGGACGGGCCATGACCGCCTCGAAGTAAACGGTCTTGAGATCCTGTGCCGCCAAGCGCAGCGCTGTCGCGGGTGATGCAACGCTTTCTGGGAGTTGCACAGGGTTCCCGAGTACAAAATCAGAAAGCAATCCAGCGGCCGCATCCGGTGAAAAGCAGACTGCCGTGGAATAACCTCGTCTTTCAAAGCCGAGGTCGTACCATGAACGAAATTGCGCCATTTCGTGCGCGAACGCTGCCAGGATTTTATCGGTTTCGGTTTCTTCTTTGGCGGGGGATGTGAAATTCACCGGGCAGGCCAAATCCGCCAGCGACGATCCATTGATGTTCGGCTCGTCGTCGGGAGTGTCCTCGGGAAAATCCACCAGCACCGGACCTTTGTCAAAATCGAAAAGTTTCAGGGCCGCCAGAAGAACCCGACGCTGAAAGGAGGAATCTCCGGGGACTCCGAGAGGTCGACCAAGGGCAAAGGGAACCCACAGCGCCCTTGGCGGCCGAATGATCTCGGTATGCTCGCGGATAAGACTGATCTGGGTTGTGGGGATCTCCTCAGCTTCCAGATAGTGAGCCAGCGCACCCACGGCGCGCGTGCAGAACGGTCAGACCGGCACAAGCAGGGCCGCATCCACCTGGTCACCCTTTAGGAGCGCGGCGAGCCTGCGGGCGGCGGATTCCATCTCTTCCGGCGGCGTCGCACCCATGAAAGAGTAATGATAATCCGCGACACTTCCCACCAATCCTTCGGCGACAAGCTCACGGAGGCGATCCAGAGGGAAAGCGATATTCCAGTCCTGCTGGAAACCTGTCCGGTCGAAGTTGGTTGATATATGGGTCATCACAAGGTCTTTCGCGGTGCAATCACCCGGAATTACACGGTAATCTCCAGTCATGCCATCAAATGGGCGATCATTGCGCCGATGCAGCCCGGCTGTCGAAATGATGGAGACACGACGCTGGGCAAGCGCGGGACCTTCAACCCAAGGCTTGGTTTTAAACGTGGGGCAGGGCAATGCGGCCAAGTGTGAACGCATGGATTCCGGCATTTTTTCAAGTCTCGCCATCTTAACAGCCTCCTGATGTTCATTGATATACTTTGTTATACATTACCGCTCATTTGTTTTGTTTGTCAAGAAGAAAGCCCGACGCTTTCCACCCCCTCTCCGGTAAGTAACCGGCATCGAGCCGGATTCGGCCCACACGGACCGGATGTGCGGCTGTCATGGCCGAAACTACCGAGAGGATCACGTGGAAAGTACCGCCCATCAGGACGAACAATCGGAAAGCCTGGACACCACCGGTTTTGTCATCGCGCCGCTGGCAGCAGCGGCCGCCCTCGACTCGGCCGCCTTCGCCAAGGTCAACGCTGCCGAAGCGATTCCGGCCACCTGGGAGGAACGCGCCCGCAAGGCCTGGGAATACTACGTCGAGGAGCCGCTGGTGAAGAACTGCGTCAACTCCTGGCGCACCTTCGCCGTGGGTGACGAGATCAAGATCACCAGCGATGACGAGAACCTCAAAGAACAGGCCTTGGAGGCCGCCTGGCGGCTGAACATCTCGCAATTCATCAAGGACATGGTCCTTCAGCTCCTGGTGAAAGGCGACGCCATCGGCTTCAAGCGCTTCACCAAGTCCGGCCAGGACATCGAGGAGTTGGTCTGCGTCAACCCGGTCTCGGTCAAGGTCAAATACGCCCAGGGCGAGCTGATCGAGGCCCGGCAATTTCCCGAGGACACACCCGGCGGCGGCGAATCCATCCCGCTGCCGGTCGAGCAGGTGGTCCACCTCAAATGGGACGCTCCGGCCTTTTCGCCCCGGGGCAACTCTCTCGTGCTTCCCGCCTTCCAGGCCATCGAACTGCTACGCGACTACCGCCGGGCCGAACAGGCCATCGCCAAGCGCTGGGCCACGCCGTTCCGTCTGCTCAAGGTGGGCGGCGCGTTCGGCCAGAAGATGGTGATGCCGGACCAGCGGATGCTCGAACAGGTCCGCGACATGGTCAACAAGATGGACATGAAAAGCGGTCTGGTGGTGCCGTTTTACGTCAATGTCGAAACCCACGGCACCGATGGCCAGGTCCTCAACGTCGAGGACAAGGTCAAAGAGGTGAAGGAAGACATCGTGGTGGCCCTGGGCCTGTCACGCTCGCTGGTGACCGGCGACGGTCCGAATTTCGCCACCGCCTCGGTGAGCATGCAGAAGATGATGGTCATGATCCGCGAGATCAAACAGGCCGCACGCAAGCTCCTCGACTGGGTGTTCGACGACTGGATGGAGCTGAACGGCCACGGCGACAAAAGCATCCAGTTCATTTTCAACGACCTCGACCCCAGCGACGCGGTCGATTTCAAGAAGCTCCTCATTGAACTCTACGACCGCAAGCTCATCAGCCGCTCCAGCCTTCAGCTCAAGATGGACCTGGACCCGGACATCGAGGCCGCCAACCGGGAGACCGAACGCAAGCAGATCGACCTGATGGACGAGAAGCAGGTGAAGCCGGTGGTGGATATGGTCGTCTCCGGTATTCTCAGCGTGCCTCGCGCCCGGAAGATGCTCGGGATTCCGGCCGAGGACGATGAACCCACGGCGGAGGCTGCATTGGTCTGGTCGGGCGACCTGGAGTCCACCGGCGATGCGGCCGTGTGCGACGAGTGCAGCCACTTCATTGCTGACACCAACCACTGCCGGGTCCACAACAGCGAGCGCACCTTCGACGCCCCGGCCTGTCGTTTCATCGACCGCCGGGAGCCCCGCTGATGCCGTCGGACCTCAAGCAGCGCATCCAAGCGGCCACACTGAAGAGTCTGACGGCCCGCAACCGCTACAACGACCAGGTCACGGCCCAGCTCACCCAGGCGCTGAAACAGGCCGAAGACCAGGTCGCCCGCGCCATCCTCCAGTACCGCTCCCTCGGCTCCCTGCCGGACAACAAGCTCGCCGCTCTCAAGGGGCTGGAAAAGCTTCAACTCGAACTCGACGACACCATGAAACGGCTCAAGCGGGAGCAGACCCTGGTCTTTCGCAGGACGACCAAGGACTCCTTCAAGCTCGGCATCCAGCAGGGAATCGGAGAGCTCGCCGAGGCGGCGCTGCCGTTCTACGCCGACCTCAAACCCGAAGGCATCGACAAGCTGGCCACCAAGGTGTTCACCATCGTCGACACCAATGCCCTCGACTTCATGGCGCAGTACAACCTCACACTCGCCGGTGACGTTCACCGCGAACTCGCAGACGGCATCAAGCGCACCATCCTGAACGGCGTCGCCACGGGCAAGGGAGCCGACGACATCGTCCGGGACATGGGCAAGGTGATCATCGACAAGGATTCCTTTCGCCAGGCCGGAAGCCGGGTGTTCAGCAAGGCGCAGTACCGCATGGAGATGATCGCCCGCACCGAGGTCCTCCGCGCCCACAACATGGGCAGGCTCAAGTTCCACGAGCGGGTCGGCATTCAGAAGCTGGAATGGCTGGCCATGGAGGACGAGCGCATGTGCCCGGTCTGCGGCGGCCTGGACGGCAAGACCTTTCTAATCGACAAATTCCCACAACAACCCGCGCATCCGCACTGCCGCTGCACCAACATCGTGGCGTGGCCGATGACCGTTTGCGGCAGCGAGATGGCCGCCAAGGCCGCCGCCCAGGCATCGCAGGGGGACGCCTGCATTCTCCCGCCCCACGTGCTGGAAGGCATGGCCGACGCACAGGCCAAGGAGAACGCCAAGCTCAAGAGCGCCTTTGAAAACGGCGACATCGCCGACCTCGGTTCGCTGACGGTCAAACAGCTCCAGACCCTGGCGAAACAGAACGGCGTGGCCATCGCCCGGACCAAAGCCGATTTCATCAAGCTGCTCGATCTGGCCGAACCCGGGATCGATCACGGCGACCTGGCCGGAGCGGCGCTCAGCGCCAAGCTCAAGGAACACAAGATCGGTCTGCTGCGGACCAAGGAAGAACTGGTCGAGCTGCTCGGACTGAAGCAGGCGGAACTCAAACAGGCCAAGCTGCTCGCCGCCCAGATGGCGAAGATCCCGCCCGCCGAGGGGCTGGAGGGCATGACCGCCCAGCAGCTCAAGGAGATGGCTAAGGAGAACGGCATCTCCCTCAACATGACCAAACAGGAGACCATCGAGCTGCTGGACAAGCTGGAGCCCGGCGTGGATCACAGCGGACTGATGGGCAAGGAACTCGCGGCTGCCAAACAGAAGTACGGCATCGGCATCCTCAAGAACAAGCAGCAGCTCGTCGAGGCGGTGATTCTGCTGGCTACCGAGGAAACACTGAGAAAATGGATTCTCCGGCAGGTCCGGGACCGATAATGAAACCTTGCCGAAACCGGCTTTGGGCCATGAATGGACGGGGAAGGCAGTAGTTGTTCAGTCCTTGTAAGGTCCGAGAAATCGCTCTCCGTTGAAATGAATCAGATGGGAAGGGGCGTCAGCCACCCATACTTCCGTTTCCCAAGCGATTTCCCCAAGATACCGCCCCATAAGGGAACGGTTCGGAAAGGCGGTGACGTATACAAGTCCCGCTTTGGAATTGGCGAAAAGCTGTGACAGTTCCGCATGTCTTTTGCCGTCCACAGGGCCGTGGCTGGTAACGGATTCGACGAGTAACAGCCAGTTTCTTTTCGGGCAGAACAGAACGACATCAGGCATTTTCCCGTGAGAATCGACACTGACGCCGAGATCGGAAAGCAAAGGCGCATCGAAATATCCCCATTTGTCACCGGTATCGCCCGCATAGATCAGCACACCGCCGGGAACGAATCGAGGTCCAAACTCCTCAATGATGCCTCGTATCAGTTCGCTGTGCTCGCCGGGACTCAGGGTGATCTCCTTGCCCTTGGCGATTTTTACGGGAACCCGATTCTGCTCCCGTTCCATTGCGTAACGCGCTGCAAGGGTCTCTCGGTCGGCAAGGTAGGAAGTCAGGTTGTCATGCCACGCCGAAGTGCCGAAGGAACGTAGCAACTCCAGAACTGTATCTTCAATCTGGTAAACGGCCTTGGGGCTGTTTACAGGCCGGTCGGGTTTATCTGGATTGTAGAGTGCGATTCCTGCATCCACGAACTGATGCATGGTTTGCCGCCTGACAGTTTCCCGAGTATTTGGGGCGTAGTCCTTTTGATAGTGCTCACGCGCCCAATCCATGATGGGTGTTATCCCCATCAGCGGCTTTTCAGACGCCTTCCACTTCTTGCCGGGTGTGAGATTCAGCAAGGCAAGAAGACAGAGCGCGGAACGTTCGTTTTGCTGCGCCCTCGGCATTCCAAGAGCTGCAAGGATATTGATCGCGTCACTGATTTGCTTATGGTTGTTAGCCTGGTTCATTCCGCAATTCTCTCCATTTCTTCGTCGATCATTTCTTGAGTCAAATCCCCTTGCTTGATCGCCCATTTTCCTAGTTCAATGAGGGTCTTGCGGCTCGGGTACTTCATAAGTTTAAGATCGGTTGCATTGACTTGTGTATGGCCGCTGAACCGCCGGAAGTTGTCATCAACAGCCGTCGAATTGAGAAAGACGGTAAGCCCTTTTGCAAGAGTCTCCGTTAGCGGCTCCTTATTGCTGTGGAAAACATTGAGGTGATTTTCCAAGCCAATCTTCTCCGTTTCACCAAACACAGCAGGGTCAACGACGCTCGCCACAATTCTCCGACGCTCTTCCTTTGAGGAAAAACGGCGCACCACGGTATAAAAGCCATTCGGATAAAGCCATTTTTGCGTTTCCTTGTTGCACAGAATCGCGTTGGGCTTTTTCCCTCCTTCTATCGGCCATTGCATGGACTGCCCCTTGAAATGACATGGGTACAGCAACGGCACTGTTCCGGCTTCAGGCATGGCTTTCAACTGATCCTTCATGCGAAAATCCACGACAGGGCCGGTTGAAACCTGTATCCCAAGTTGCGAAAGCGAGTGGTTAAATGCTTTCGCATCGTCTAGAAAATCAGCTTCCGGTGTCGCCGGAATATGAATAAAAAGTTCTTTGTCATCCTCGCGGACAATTTCCCTGAATTGATAATCGGAAATGAATGTGTCGGAGAATGTATCGTCGGTGGAAGTCGAGACAGTGACACCTTTTTGCAGACCACCTTTTTCAAGCGCCACGATGATATTTTCCTGAAGAACCTTGTCTTCCCTAAACGCCTTGTTTCTGGAGCCGAATAGATGAATGCGCCGCACAGCGGCATGTTTCAGCATGAACTCCCGGAAAGGACGATAGTACGGACCATTGCAAAAACTCCTGGGAATGATTGCAACCAGATATCCGCCTTTTTCCAGTAACAGCAAGGACAAGGCAACGAAAGCCGAATACAGATTAACCGTTTCAATTCCGGCGGTGCGAAGACATGCCCGGTGGCGTGACGCACTGGAAATTTTTTTATAGGGTGGATTCATAATGCAGTGCGTGTACTTATCCACATTTTCAGGCCACAGGCTATTGAGCGAGGCCGCCTTCTTTGATGCTTCGGTTATGAAGTCCTCAGCAATAATGCGCCACGCCACCGAACCACCGCTTTTCGCTGCGATTGTTTCGCACAAATCAAGATTCTTCTCCAGATATTCACGCATTACCGAGTCTATTTCGTAGGCATCCACATCAACGCAATATCCAGTTTTATCTTTACAGAGATGTTCGACAAAAGCGGATGTCAGACTGCCGACCCCTGCTCCGGGGTCCAACAGCCGGATATTCTGATTTGATGGGGCGGGAAACAACGAAGCCATAAACGAGGCAACCGTGGCCGGGGTCATATATTGGCCAAAAGCACTTTTGGTTTCCGCCTTGAGCTTGCCGTTTGCAATTTTCCTCGAAGCATCCGCCCGAGACAGAAGATTTAAAGGTTCTTTCAATAAAGCTTCAGGCATGTTGAGCCCCCGTTTTTCGTTTGCTTGGTGCGCTCATTTTTTCGTTCATCCACGCATCGATCCGGTCTCGGTCGAACCGCCACTGGGTTCCGATCTTGGAACCGGGCAGCTCGCCTTTCTGGGCCATCTGATAGAGCTTGCTGCGGCTCATCTTCAGATAACCGGAAAGCTCCTCGATAGTCAGCCATCTGTCTTGTGGTTCCATGCTTGTCTCCACTCTTTTGGATTCCGTAATAAAATATGATAACAAAAAATAACGAATAATAGGTCGTTTTTCAAATCAAATCTCGGCATCATCCAAGAACTTTCCTTCCGGATCACACCCGACAAAAAATTTGCCGTCACACTCCGACACATCGCCGCCGCTTCCGGTAAGTAACCGCTGAACGCTCCCCGCAAGTCGCGGAGAGCACAGCAAACTGACCGGAGACGTTGATGAGACTGTTCGCCACAGACCTGGAAAGGCTGGCGTTTCTACTGGAGGCCGATGCGGCGCTGACTCTCGATCCCGATGCGCTCGGGACCGAGGCCGCCGAACAGTCCGCTCCTGAAGAGCTCCCTCCCGAGAAGCGCCCCAAGTACATCACCAACTACATCGGCAGTAAGCAGAAGCTCGTCGACTGGATCTGGAAGCATACCCCGGAAGGCGTTGGCACCGTGCTCGACGCCTTTTCGGGGTCTGCGGTCGTGGCCTACATGTACAAGACCAAGGGCCTCCAGGTCATCGCCAACGACCGGCTCCGCTACTGCCACCACGCCGCCAAGGCCATCATCGAGAACAACTCGGTTCGCCTGAGCGAGGACGAGATCGAGGCACTCCTGGCCGACAACGCCAAGGCGGGCAGCTTCGTTCAGGACAACTTCAAGGGCATCTTTTTCGCCAAGGGCGTCCACGCGCTGATCGACACCATCCGCGCCAACTGCGACAAGCTCTCCGGCTTCAAGAAAGACATCGCCCTGTTCGGCCTCGGCAAAACCTGCATGAGCGGCAAAGGTGGCTTCGGCCATTTCTCGTCGTCCACCGATTATGGCCGCCGCCAGGACACTCCCGACGAGTTCAAGGATCGCCTGCGCAAGAACCTGCAGCGTATCAACGCCCTGGTCTTCGACAACGACAAAGAGAACAAGGCACACCGGCAGGACATCAACGATCTGCTGCCGAAAGCCAAGGCGGATCTGGCCTACTTCGATCCGCCTTACGCCACCGAGTTTTCGACCACCAACTACGAGCGGGCCTACCACTTCGTGGAGGGGCTCATGACCTATTGGGAAGGGCTCGAAATCAAGGCCGACACCAAGGTCAAGTACTACGAGACCGACCACAAGACCGTCACCAAGGCCAACGCCAGCGAGTTCTTCCAGACCTTTCTCGGCAACGCCAAGCACATCCCGCACTGGCTGATCTCCTACCGCGACCACGCCTATCCCAACGAGCAGGAGATGAAGCGGATCATCGGCTCCTTCGGCAAGCAGAGCCGGATGAAATCCAAGGATCACCACTACGCCATAACCTCCAAGCATGGCGAGGCTTCCAACGCCAAGGAGCGTCTGTTCGTCTGCGCTCCCGGGGCCAAGGCCAGCGCCGAACGGGAGGAGAAACCCGTTCCGATGGCCGCCGCCGCGAACTTCCACACCAGCATCCCCGTGGACATCCGGCTGGGCGAAGGCGAACGCCTCACGACCGAGGCCATGGATGTCGGCTCGGCGGGCGACCCCCAATTCAGCTTCGTGCTCTGTCGCACCGGCACCAACAAGAACGGCGATCACTTTACCGCCGAGGAGTTGTCCGGTCGGCACATGACGGCCGTGAACAAGAAGGTCGATCTGCAGCATTCGCAGGAGTTCAACGACATCGTGGGCGGCATCGTCGCCGCCGACTACCTGGAGGACGACAACGGCGGCCGCGTGGAATGCGTCGGCGAGCTGTACGTCCACGACACCCCGGCCGCCCGGCTGGCCTACAAGCTGATGAAGCGCGGGATCATCTCCCAGGTCTCCATGGAGTGCGACTACCAGGAAGGCGAATGTTCGGTCTGCCATAAGCGCTTCCAGAACAAGGCCGATTACTGCACCCACCTGCGCAAATTCAAGGGCCGTGATGTGGGCGGCCAACCCGTTTTCGAGATTCTGCACGGCGTCACTTTCACCGGACTGGGACTGCTCGACCGCAAAGGCGCGGACGAGAACGCCAGGATTCTGCAGGTGGCGTCCCTTCAGAGCCAGCCCGACCAATCCCAACCCGAAGGAGATTCCACGATGGAAGACAAAACCAAACCTACCGATGAACCGGCCGTCGAAGCGGCCAAGAAGAAACCGGCCCAGCAGGAAGGCGATCCTGCCCGCGTTACCGACCTGGAAAAGGAAAACCGGCAGCTCAAGGCCCAGGTCGCCGAGCTGCAGAAACGCGTCCAGGAACTGGAAGCCGAACAAAAGGCGGCCGCCTGCCGCTCCCGCGCCAAGAAGCTGCTCACCCGGCTGGAGAAGCAAGGGCTCTCCTTCGCTTCCGAGGAGGACCGGGAAGCCGAGCTGAAACGCCTGGCCGAACTGTCCGACGAAGCCTTCGCCGCCACCGAGGCCGCTTACGAGCGCCTGCCCAAGTCGGCCAAAGCGGACAAGGACAAGGAAGAGAAACCCGCCGACAGCGACCAGGGCGGCAAGCCCGCCGCCAAGGCATCGACGGAAACCCCGCTACGCAGCGACGCCGGTGTCCGGCCCCACGATGTGGACGACCGCAAGGTGTCGCTCGAGGACCGTCTGCGCGACGGGTTCATGGCCGCTTACCGCAACCGTGTCGGCGAGGACTCTCCCGAACACTCGCAAATCAACGCATAAGGAGGAAACACCATGTCATTCATCAATCCGTGTCACCGCAGCCTCGCCTATGGCGACGGCCACATCCAGGGCGACGGCCAGCTCGGCCAGGTGGTCCGCGTGGTCGGCGACGACCTGTTCGCCGTCAACACCGACCCCACCAAGCGCTCCTTCGGCATCCTGATCAAGGACTACGCCGGTGGCGAAATGCCCGGCATCTACTGCGACGGCGGCGTTTACGAGACTGACGCCTTCGAAGGGACCGTCGTCGCCGGAGACGACCTGAAAGTTTCGGCGAGCGGTCGGCTGACCAACGGCATCGCGGCCGGAGAGCACGTCGTCGCCCACGCCATTTCCGTACAGAGCGGCGTCCTCAAATTCCGCCTGCTCGTCTAACCCAAGGAGCCAACGCACATGAAAACCAATCAGTTGAAGATCCATTCCCAGGAATACATGGAAACCATGGCGCGGCTCATGAGCGAGGCTCTCGAGTCGCCCGAAGGCATGCGAGCGCTTGCCGCCGCCATTGCCGCGCCCATCGAACAGGAAATCAAGCGCAAGGAGATCTCCTCGCTGCTGCTCACCAAGCACACGCTGCCAAAGGGCGAACGTCCGGTTTACCAGAAGAAACCGACCGTCAAGGCCCACTGGATCAGCAAGGACGGCGACGCCCAGGAGCAGGAGGTGGGCAAGGACGAAGTCGAGTTCCCCACCAACCGCATCCACTCCAATCCGATGGTGGACGTGTCCGTCCTCAAGAACGGCAACATCGGCACGCTGATGGACATCCAGACCAGCGCCGCCGACGCCATCCGCAAGGAGATGGACCGCCGCACCATCTCGGTGCTCTCCTCGGCCATCCCGGCGACCAACACCATCGAGGTCACCGGCGATTTGCTCACCGAGGAGGCGCTGAACGAGGCCATCTCGATCATCGAGGACCTGGAGCTGTCGGTGAAGTACATCGTCATGCGCGGCCGCCGGTTCAACGACATGCGCGGCTGGAACCTCGATCCCCAGACCAAGCTCGAGCTGCGCCAGAAGGGTGTCATCAAGAACTACGGCACCGGTGGCATTCTGCTGACCGCCTCCATGCCGCTGGACGAGATCATCATCGTCCCGGATGAAGAGGTCGGCAAGATGCCGGTGCGCGAAAACCTCAAAACGGAGTCCATCGACCAGAAAACCCGCTTCAAGACCGGCTGGCTGGTGTGGTCAGAGATCGGTCAGGGCATTACTCGCCCCGACATCATGGCCAAGGTCAAACTGGTTCCGTAATCCGGGAGGTGATGTGACATGAATCGAATCAAGAACATCCGTCCCGGCGTTCTGGTGATCCCCGACGCCGGGTTGAAGCTCAAGCCCGGTCAGGTGGTCGAGGTGGAACGCCTCACCAAGCAGATCCAGGCGGCGCTCAAGAACGGCCGCCTGGCCATGGCCGACAAACCGAAGCAGGAACCGCTCGCCCCTCCAGAGCCAGACCAGGACGCGGAACCGGTGGACCTGAGCAAGCTCTCCGCCACCGACGCGATTTCCAAGGTCAACGAGGAGGCCAATCCGGAGACCCTCAAGGGCTACATGGAAACCGAGAAACGCCGCACGGTGATCGACGCGCTCAAGAGCCGTCTGGAGGGCCTGCAAGGTGCTGCTGAGTGACCTGATCGCCGACCTGCGGCTCGACCTGTCCGATCCGGGCGCATCTCTCTTCGAGGACCAGACTCTGGAGAGATGCGTCCGGAAGGCCGTTTTCCGGGTCGGCCGTGACCTCGACCAATCGCTGACGATCACGGCCGGAGAGATCACCCCCGATCCCACCGGCGAGGTCCGCGAGCTTCTGGTGATCATGGCGCAGATCCACGCCTGCCAGGTCATGCGTTCGGCCACCGCCAACGCCTTCTCCTTTTCCAGCGGCGACAAGCGGGTGGACAAAACCGGCCAGCCCGGCCACTGGGCCAAGCTCGAGGCCGATCTGCTCGCGGACTACCGGCAACGCATCGCCGAACTGTTACCTACCGCGCAGGTCGATCCTGAATCCTACATCCTGACCCCGAGCGGCCTTACGCCGGTCATCTACGAACAAGGGATCGATCTCGATGTTGTTGAATGACCGGGAACGCGCCGAAGCCGTGGCCGACGTCGCCCGGCTGATCCTCTCCTCGGGCCAGACAGCACGCGTCCTGCGGGTGGTTCCCGGCGAGCGGCTCTACGGCACCGACGATGCCGAATACACGGAAATCTCCGTCATCCCCCTCGAACTGAACGAAACCCCGCCGGAGGAGCTGAGCGGCAAGATCGACGCGCTTGCCTGTGTCCTTCCGGATGCCGATGTCCGGGGTGAAGACCGCCTGGCCTCAGACAGGGAAACCTATCGCATACAGAGTGTGGAAGAAGAACACTTCTTCGGCACCGTCACTCATAAGAACCTGCAACTGGTGAAGCTCAATGGGCGTTAGGCGGACCGGTGACTGGGACAAGGCCCGCGCCAAGCTGACCACCGGCATGGGGCCGCGCCTGGCCACGGCCCTGCGTCAGGCCACGATCCGCAACGCCCTTTTTCTGGTGCGCGAGATCCAGCGGGGGATTCGCTCCCAGGCCCCGGGCGGACAGGCTTTCGTGAAACTCGCCGAAAGCACCATCGAGCGCAAAGGTTCCAGCAAGGCGCTCATCGACACCGGCTTTCTCATCAACGCCATCACCCAAAAAATCATGGCAGACAAGGCGTTCGTCGGACTGCTGCGCGGCACCGTCAACAAGGACGGTGAAGACATGGTGAACATCGGTGCCGTCATGGAGTACGGAGCCACCATCAAACATCCGAACGGCGCGACCATCATCATCCCCGCCAGACCTTTTCTACATCCGGTGATGGAGAAGTACCGCGAGCAGATCCTCCAGAACTATCGTGAGGCGATCCGCTCCGCGCTTTGAGCCTCCGACACATCGCCAGCGCTTCCGGTAAGTAACCAGGCAGAAAACGGAGGCGTCCCTTGAGCACGATACAGACCGTCACAGAAACCCTGATCCGCCTGGCCAAGCAGGCCATCCATCCGGACACCGTGCTGGTGTTCCCGGATGACCTGTTCGAGGTCCAGCGCACCCCCAGCGTCATCCTCCAGGGGCCGAAACTGACGGAAGACCGTTTCCGCCGCAGCCAGAGCCGCCTATTCGAGAAGAATGTTGCGGAGCTGACTTTCGAGGAGTGCCGGTTTCCCAGGCTCTATCACCTCGATTTCGATCTGGTGGTGACCGTGGACCGGGAGGCCGAACTGCTCGGTTTTCACGAGTCAGTGTCGCGGTTCCTCCAGCTTCACGCGGAGATCGCCATCGCCGACCAGGGCAGTTTGAACCTCACTGAACTGGTTCCTCTGGGCGGTCTGGCCCGGGTGAACCTCTCCAACCTCCGGCAAAGCTCCGGACGCATCCGTATCGAATCCTGCCCGGTGTACGACGGCGACCTGCGCGACGGTCGGCTGATCCGGGACCGGACCTTCCAGTTTCATGTCGCACATCCCTGTGCTCCACCCCTTCGGGGCGACCTGCGGTCGTGCCAACCGGCTGTCCTGCCGGTTGGTCACGGCGACGTGACAGAGCAACGAACCATTCAACCGTAAAGGAGAACAACCGTGATCGAGATCAGAAACCTGCAGTTCCAACCCCTGACGTTCAACCTCTCCGGCCAGGGAACCCTTCACCTCGGGCCGCGAGAACGCAAGAGCATCGCCCGCAAGGACCTCTCCGCCGAGATCAAGACCGCCGGAAAACGCGGCCTGGTGCGCATCACCGACCTGACCGGCGGCGCGGAACCGGAACCGGAAAAGCCCACGGCAACCGAGGACGCCGCAGCCGATGAGGCCAAGACCACCAGCAAGCGGAGGAAATAACCATGCCGACCTATCTATCGCCCGGGATTTACACCCGGGAAACGGACTTCAGTTTCTATGTGAAGCAGATCTCGACCTCGTCGGCTGCCATGGTCGGAGTGGCCGAGAAAGGCCCGATCAACAAGCCCGTGCTGGTGACGAGCTGGGAACAGTTTATCAACCGTTTCGGCTCCTATATCAACGAAAGCTATCTGGCCTACGCCGCACGGGCGTTTTTCGACAACGGCGGGGCGGTCCTCTACGTCACCCGCATCGCCCATCTCACCGACTCCACCGACCGGGACACCCTGACGGCGCTCAAATCTTCCATCGTGCTGCAGAACCGGGAGGCGACGCCCGCCGACGCCCTGCGGATCGAGGCCGTGAACGAAGGCGTCTGGGGCGACCGACTCTCCATCTCCATCGAGGACGGTTCTCTCGATCCGGCCAACCATTTCAATCTGGTGGTCCGGCACAAAGGCGATGTGGTCGAGGTGTTCAAGGATCTGAGCATGGACGAGACGCTGCCGAACCACGTGGAGCTGGCGATCAACGACCGCTCGGATTTCATCCTGGTCCAGGATCTGGCCACCGCGTCCGGGACGCCAAGTGACCGTCCGGCATTGGGCGTGTTCACGCTCAGCGGCGGTGACAATGGTCTGACCGATCTGGCCGATGCGGACTTCATCGGCGATCCCTCGCAGCATACCGGCCTCTATGGCTTTGACGAGATCGACGCCCTGAACCTGCTGATGGTCCCCGGCGTCACCACAGTGCCGGTGATCAACGCTGGAATCGCCTATGCCGAGGGGCGCAAGGATCTGCTGTTCATCGCCGACACGCCCATGCACCTGGAGCCGCTCGAAGCGGTCGACTTCCGCAAGGGACAAGGGATGTACAGCCACGCGGCATTCAACTCCTCCTACGCGGCGCTCTACTATCCCTGGCTGGAGATCAGCGATCCGGTCAACTCGCGCAAAAAGCTGGTGCCGCCCTGCGGCGCGGTGGCGGGCTGCATCGCCCGCAGCGACCAGAAGACCAACGTCTGGAACGCGCCCGCCGGTATTGACCGTGGCCGCATCTTCAACACGCTCTCCCTGGCCTACAAGACCAGCCGTGGCGAGCGCGATGTGCTCTATCCGGAAGGGGTCAACGTCATCGCCGTGTTCCCCGACACCGGCATCAACATCTGGGGCCAGAAGACGCTGCAAAGCCAGCCCTCGGCCGTGGACCGCATCAACGTCCGCCGTCTGATGATGTTTATGGAGGAAGCCATCTCGGAATCCTCCCGCTTCGTGGTGTTCGAGCCGAACCATCCCCAGACCTGGCGTGCCCTCGGCCGCCTGATCAACCCCTTCCTGCAGGACATCAAGGACAAGGGCGGCCTCTACGACTTTGCATTCCAGTGCGACGAGGAGACCAATACCCCGGCGGTCATCGACCGCAACGAAATGGTGGCCCGCGTGTTCGTCAAGCCGACCAAGACGGCGGAGTTCATCGAGCTGAACTTCATCCTGACCAGCACCGGCGCGGACTTCAAAGAAATCATCTAACGGGAGAACACGGCTATGAGAAGCGGAAACATGCCCAAAAGCCTTTACCAGAACTGGCAGTTTGCCATCGAGGTAAACGGCTTCGACGTGGCCCTGTTCCACAAGGGACAGGAGCCCAAAACCGAATTCGAGGAAGTGGCCTTCGCCCCGGCCGGGTCCATGTTCGACCAAAAGGTGGCGGGCCGGGTCAAGTTCGAGGACATCACCCTCGAGAAAGGCAACCTGCAGGACGGCTCCGACGAGGCGGCCCGCGAATGGATCAAGAAACAGGTGGACGTGAACGCCGTCACCGGTGGTCTTCCGGCTGACTACATGCGCGACATCGATGTTGTCCGCTACGACCGCACCGGCAACGAGACCCGCCGCTGGACACTGCACGGGGCCTGGGTGAAGGCGCTTGAATATGACGAGCTCGAGGGCGGCAACACCGAGAACACCATCGAGAAGCTCACCATCTGCTTCCAATACTGGACCTAAACCGGAGGATCGACCATGTACAGCTTTGAACTGCCAAGCGGCACTGAACTCGAACTCCGGGAAATGACCGGGACCGAGGAAGAACTGCTCACCAACCAACGCCTGATCCGCTCAGGGGAGGCGATCAACCAGGTGCTCCGCAACTGTTTCGTCCGGCTGGGCGAGAAGACCGATCCCGATCTTTCCGAGGTGATGAACCTGCTCTCGGGTGACCGGCTGTTCGCTCTGGTCCGCCTGCGCCAGATTTCCCTGGGGGACGAGGTGGAGCTGGAGCTGAGCTGCCCGAACAGCGCCTGCCGCATGACCAACTTTGTGACCGTCAATCTCGAGGATCTCAAGTTCACCCCCTACGGCGAGGAGCGGGAGTTCGTCTTCAAGCTGCCCGGCTCGAAGAAAACCGTGCGCTTCGGATATCTCGACGGCCATAAGGAAAAACGCTTGGCCAGCCTGCGCGAGCCCAACATCTCCTCGGCCATGCTCATTCGCATCCTCGACATCGACGGCAAGGCCCCTTCCAAGAAGAGCCTGTCGGAAATGTCGATGCGCGACCGCAACGCGCTGCGGCAGGAGATGTCGCGGGTCGACGCGGGAATCGACACCTCGGTGGAGACCGAATGCGATGGCTGCGGAACCAAGATCCGCACCCGACTGGAGGCCGAACCGTCTTTTTTGTTCCCAGGAGTTCGCTTGTAAGCGACGCATTCTTTCTCGCTTACGGCGGACTGCACTGGGGCTGGTCGGAAACCCGCTCGCTGCCGCTCAGGGTCCGGCGTCAGTTCGTCGAGGCCCTCGAGCGGCAACTTGATTTTGAACGTGAGCAAACGGAACGGCGATAGATGAACGGCAATCTCGGACTGGGCATAGTGGTATCGATGAAGGATGCGTTCTCGCAGAACGCGCAGCGCATCCGTGGCTCCATGATGGACCTCGATTCCACCGTGGCGGATGCCAGCGAGCGGATGACCCGCAACCTGGACCGCATCCAGCAAGGCACCATGATGCTGGGGGCGGGACTGGCCCTGATGGCAGTACCCGCCGCCCTGGTCGCCTCCACCGCCGCGACCCAGAAAGCCCTGGGCGAGCTGGCGTCCCTCGGCGTGCAGGACCTCCGGGCCATCGAGGACGCCGCCGAATCCTTCACTAACCAATGGTCCGGTGCCGACAAGGCCGCCTTCATCACCGCCACCTACGATGTGAAATCGGCCCTGTCCAACCTCAGCGACGAGGCCGTGGGCGTCTTCACCTCCATGGCCGCCATGACCGCCAAGGCGACCAAGGCCACCACCCAGGAGATGGTCGGCACCTTCACCACGGCCTACGGGATATTCAAGCCCATCATGGCCGACATGAACGACATGGAATGGGCGACCGCCTTTTCCGGAGCCATGGCGCAGACCGTGGCCTCGTTCAAGACCAACGGCACCCAGATGGCCGACGCCATCAAGAACATCGGCGCGGTGGCCGCCGCGAGCAACATTCCCATGAACGAGCAGCTCGCCGTGCTCGGCCAGCTCCAGACCACCATGCCCGGCTCCGAGGCGGGCACGCTGTACAAGGCGTTCATCATGAAGGCGGCCGAGGCCGGTGACGAGCTTGGCCTATCCTTCACCGACACCAGTGGCCGTCTCAAGGGCGTGGTTCCCATCCTGCAGGAGATCAAGCGCCAGTTCCCCGATCTCTCCAACGCCGCCACCCAGGTGAAGCTGAAGAAGGCCTTCGGCTCCGACGAGGCGGTCAAGTTCCTGCTGCAAATGTCGGCGGGCATGGAGAGCCTCGAAGGCAATATCCAGTCGGTGGGCCGGGCCATGAAGACCGGCACGGCGGTCACCGAACAGATGGCCGACGCCATGAACCAGGACATCGGAGCCCGATTCCTGCTCCTGCGCCAGCAGGTGGCCAACCTCAGCGAAATCCTGGGACGCACTCTGCTGCCGGTGGTCACGCCGGTGATCAACGGAGCCTCCCGCTTCATTCTGTTTCTGCAACGCATGGCCAAATCGATGCCGGGCGTGACCCGGGTGGTCCTGGGGCTGTCCATGGCCCTCGGCACCATTCTGGTCGTGGCCGGAGCCGTCACCGCCGCCGTGGGCATGGTGGGACTCATGCTGCCCGCCATCAAGGCCGGGTTCGTGGCCATCAGCGCCGCGCTCGCCGGAGTGGGTTCGGCGGTCGCGACCTATTTTCTGCCTGTTACCGCGATCATCGCAGGCGTGATCCTTTCGGTGTATCTGCTCAAACGCGCCTGGGAAACCAACTTCGGCGGCATCCAGGACGTCATCACCGGGGCCTGGAACAAGGTCTCGCTGGTCTTCCGGGGGATCAGGGAGCTGGTGGGCTCGCTCAGCGGCGGCGTCGGACAGATGTCGGCCGAACTGGCCCAAAAGCTCGAATCCGCCGGTCTGCTGGGCTTCGTGGTCACCGTCTTCAAAGCCTATTACCGCGTTCGTGAGGCACTGGCCGGATTGTGGGGCGCGTTCTCCCATGCCTTTGGCCGCATCCGCGCCATCCTCGAACCGACCGTCCGCACCCTGATGAGCGCTTACGCGACATTGGCCAGCGCGGTCTTTTCAGTGGTGGAGATCTTTGGCGTGGCCGCCAGCGCCACCGATGGGTCGTCCTGGCGCACCTTCGGCACGGTTATCGGCACCGTCGCCGGTGTGCTTCTGCAGGGGCTGGCATTCGCGCTGAAGATCGTGGCCTGGAACCTGTCGCTCATCGTTCGAGCCCTGGCGGTGGTGGTGCGCAGCGTGGTCTGGGTCGGCAAGGTCATCGTCGGGTCCCTGGTCGGAGCGGCCAAGTTTATGTAGCGGAAACGGTTCTTTGGACACAAGTTTAGACTATGCTGCCATCCGATTTTCCAGCCAGTTATGGCGGATTTCGTCAGGTGACGTGAAGGCGTTTTTCTCGACTCGCCATTCGCTGTTATAAAGGCTCACGAAGGTCTTTACGGCCTTGCGAACATCATCGACGGTACGGAAAACTCGGCCATAAATGGCTTGCTCTTTCAAGGTGCGGTTAAAACGTTCGGCAACTCCGTTGGTTTGAGGCTCGGCAACGAAGGCAAAGCTGGGAGTGATCCCCCAGAACTTGATCTGGTTCTGAAAATGGTCTGAGAGGTACTGGGTGCCATGGTCCATGCGCAGGGACAGCCCCCGGGCAATTCCTTTCTCTACGCTGCCGTAAAGGCGGCTTAAGGCCATGGAAAGGGGCTGCAGGGCTGCATAGCGGTCGCCGGTTTTGCACACATGCCAGCCGACGCATTCGGCGTTCCAATGCTCCACAGCCGCAAAGATCCAGACCCAGCCCTCGTCAAGAGTGAAGACGCGGGTGCCATCGGTGCCCCACATCAAGTTCGGTGCCATGGTGATGATCTTGCCCTCATGCGCCTTGGCAGCTTTGGGCCGTCCTCGGTGCGGAGAAAGTAGGTGGTTTTCGCGCATGATCCGCAGAATCCGCTTGCGTGACACACGGTGGCCATCACGGAACCGTAACCGTCCCCAGACCTTACGGTGTCCCTCTCCTACGAACGGTGAGGTTGCCAGGTCGTGACGGATCAAGCCCAATAGGTCCTCGTCACTTATCAATGGACGCGGACCACGACGTTTAGGCACCGCTGGTGGACTTTGGCGCGAGGCATGATAGAACGAGGAGCGAGCCTGTTCCCAGACAGTGCAAACCCGCTGGACGCCGTAGGGCTTGTCTGCTCCCGGGGAGATCGTTTGGCTCATTTCGACGATCTCCGCTTGGCTAAAGGGCCGGGTTTTTTAACCCGTTCCCAAAGGAGTTCGTTCTCCATGGTCAATTCGCCGATCCGGCGCATGGCCTGATTGAGTTCGGCCTGAACCGGATCTTTTGGCCGCTTTTTTAACGACTCATCGATCCCGGCAAGGGCATTCTCCCGCCACTGCTCCAGACGGTAGATTTCGATACTCAGCTCGCGGGACAGGGCGTCAACGGATTCGCCCCGAAGCATGCGTAGGACAACCTCACGCTTGCGGGAGGCACTCCAACGCTGTCCTTCGGCTAAGGGGCCTTTGACGGTTTCGTTCTTGTTCTTTGTAGTCATATTCTCTCTCCTTGGACACGGGGACTTTACCCCAAATCAGTGTCCAAGAAAACTGATATGGCTGACAGTTGTCAAGAGCCGAATCGTTCCCTGCCCAACTGTTTTTCAGCGGTTTTTTTCGCGGTTATTTTCCAGGGTACTTGCAGAGGCGGAACCCATGTTGCGACGGTTGATCACTCTGATATTCGCGGATTGGATACCGCCTGACTTGGCTTCGTCGCGGAGCTTCCTCTCTCTAGTAGCGTGAGTTCGGCCTAAGGGCCTGATCCGATAGTTTTCCCGAGGGTTCTCCTGACCGTGGTTGCGCCCCTGTAACTACCCTGGAGTATTGATTATTGTTCGATAAGTTTGCCCCTAACGTGTTTTGAGGCTGTAGTTTTGGGTTTTATTCTTTATGCCATTATCGGAAATTCAACCTCATGGGCTATTGCCCACATAAAGGCACAGAGTTCTCGGGCGATGGCCGTCACGATCACCTGTTTGGGCTTACCCTTCGCCAGCATTCGTTTGTAGCGGGCACACAATCGAAGCTGGGCTTTCCAGGAGATATCGCATATCTCCTGCGACAGACCTTCTTGGCGTTTGCGCAACTCCCGACTAACCCGGGCAGGAAGGCGGTATGCCCAGGAGGCTTCCACCAGAACCCGGCGCACATGGCCATTGCCTGTTTTTGTAATGGCGCCCCGTTTTGTTTTTTCGCCACTGGAGTGCTCCGAAGGCACCAAACCGAGATAGGACATCAGTTCAACGGGGCTCGTAAAGCGCGTCATGTCTCCTATCTCGGCAACAGTTGTGGCGGCCACAATCAAGGAGACACCCCGGAGGGATTGGTAAGCCTTTACTACCGAAACCATTCGCCATTGGGGCAAAAGCTGTTGGATTTGCCCCGTAAGGCGCTCCACACGGCGAGTGCATTCAGTGAATGCGTCCACATATTCCTGAAGGACGATCTGTTGGGCCGGATGAGGCATTTTGATTCCGGCGATCCAACGCAAATGCGCCTGGCTCCAGTGGCTTCGCCCGTTGAAGTGGTGACCGTGCCGGAGAAGAAAAGCCAAAATGCGCTGCTTGGCCTTTTTTTCCGCCAACTTGGCATCCTCTCTCGATCGGGTGAGGTCCCGCATGGCTTCATCTTCGGCAAACGGCACAAAAACAGCCGACAATTCACCGGCCCGATGCAGGCGGGCCAGCATTTGGGCATCCCGGTGATCATTTTTGATTCGGTTGCCACTTTGCTTGGGAATCATTGCTGGCGCAACCACCATGCAATCAAATCCTTGAGCTGCAAGATGGCGATAAATCTCATAACCACAGGGGCCAGCTTCATAGACGAAATGCAGCTCATAACCTTTCGAAACCAGTTTTCGGATGACTTTGTCGAGGGCGCCAAGGCTCCCGTCAATTTTTCCGTAACTGCGAACTTCACCGTTTCGGCCAGCTTCGGCGATAGCGATCTCAATGGAGTTTTTGTGGACGTCCAATCCTACAAATATGCTAGACTTCTTCATGACCTGCCTCCTTGGTTATGGCTCTGTGTTGGGGTTCACGAGGTTCCAACATAACCCACGTTTGCAAGGGGCAGGTCTTTTTTTGTCAACTGTCAGCCATTATGTCTAGGGGCGATTCAATAAAAGCACGCTGAATAGTCGGTCGCTGTACCTGTCAAAAACTCTAGGCATTCTGCCTTCCAACGATTTGCTTGGTGGGGAACAATTATTGCCTGCTATTGTTGACAATCTCAAGCCCTCATCCTATTGCAAAACACCTTAATCTTTCCTTACCTGTCAATCCTTTCTTTCAGAAAACCTGTGAACCCCCCGCTTATAGTTGTCAAAAATTAATCTAAAAAAAAGAGAAAATATCTTGACTCTCGAGTTATATGATGATATATTACAGGTACACCGGTGAAAGTCGTTGTTTTTTGAAACTCTAGCGAAGCTGTTTTGGGTAAGGGCGAAGGAAGTCTGGTCCTTACAACTCGGAAAACTGACTGAAGGGAGAGCAGATGAGGAATTTATTTAATGATTTACACAGGAACAGTTAAGTGGTTTGATGGGAAAAAAGGATTTGGATTTATTGAAAGAGAAGACGGAGACGACGTGTTCGCACACTTCTCAGCTATTGAAGAAGACGG
>Ga0208551_10001_pt1 | contig 80972 bp, 70 predicted proteins | sample Wag4S2015_5_14_FD_187360 | JGI IMG/M metagenome (GOLD analysis project Ga0208551, IMG submission 187360) | Deep subsurface shale carbon reservoir microbial communities from Ohio, USA - Utica-2 Time Series 2015_5_14 (SPAdes) (version 2) ... | reverse complement strand
ATAGTGTTGAATTTGATCAGATTTTAGCTTTATCTGATGAAAATGGTTTTAAAGCAGGTTCTCCAATGATTGAAGGAGCTTCTGTTAAGGGAAAGGTAATTGAGCAGGGCAAGAATAAAAAGATTGTCGTTTTCAAATATAAGCCAAAAATTAGATACCGCAAGAAAACCGGTCACAGACAGCCTTACACTAAAGTTTTAATCGAAGACATTAATGCTTAATTTTATAAATGTAAATTAGCATAAATATTAGTTTAAACTAATATTTAACTTTTAAATATTTTAAAAAATTTATTTTCTAAGGGGGTGGAGTTAAATGTCCCAGAAGAAGGGTGTTGGTAGTTCCCGGAATGGTCGTGATAGTGAATCGAAACGACTTGGTGTTAAGGAATTCGACGGCGAATTCGTTACAGCTGGTAGTATTTTAGTACGTCAGAGAGGTACTAAATTCAAACCAGGTTTAAATGTTGGTCGTGGTAATGATGATACTTTATTCTCCAAGGTTGACGGTTATGTTAAATTTGAAAGAAAAGGTAAGAAAAATCGTCAAATCAGTGTGTATACAGAAGATCAGGTAGCAGCTATTGCTAACTAATATTATTGTATAATATCCCTCAGTGCTTTAGGTGCTGAGGGTTTTTTAATGAATATTTTTTTAACGTTAATAATAAATAAATTTGAAAAATGGAGCATTCCTGTAATGAATAAAAATCAATATCGACAAAAAAATACCCCCTTGGTATAATACGGAGTATCAGAGGTCATTCTGATCTCTAAAAAACCAAGGAGGTATCTAATATGAATTATACTCAAAACAAAAAGATTATGCAAGTAAAAGTTTCAACGTTGGTAGTTGGAGTGGATATTGCAAAGAATAAACATGCAGCAAGAGCCTTCAATTTTAGAGGAATAGAATATGATAAGGCATTCTTTTTTGAAAACAATGAAGCAGGTTTTAAGAAACTTCTACACTGGATTAAAAAAGTAAGTGAGAAGGAAAATAAAACTGATGTAATAGTTGGTATGGAGCCAACAAGCCATTACTGGTTACCCTTAGAAGAATATCTAAGAAGAAAGACAGACTTTTTGAGAGTGGTTGTAAATCCTGCTCATGTCAAAAAAAGCAAATCTTTAGATGATAATTCACCAACTAAAACTGACAGAAAAGATGCTAAAGTCATAGCTAAACTGGTAATAGACGGCAGATATTCAGTACCACATATGCCAGAAAAAGAATATGCAGATCTAAGAGTAGCAATGACTCATAGAGAAAGATTGGTTAAAGATATTATAAATCTTTCAAATAAAATTCAGCAGCTGATAGACAAATATTTTCCTGAGTATAGTACTGTTTTTAAAAAATGGGATGGAAAAGCTTCAGTTGCAGTTTTAAAAGAACTATTTTTACCTGAATTGATACTTGAAAAAACTGAGGAAGAAATAGTTGAGGTTTTCAAAAAAGGTGCTAATAGAGCTGTAGGAATTAAAAGAGCTAGAAAGCTTAAAAAAGCAGCTTTAAATTCAATTGGTATTAGAGAAGGTGGAGAATTTACTCGGTTTGAATTAAGGAATCTACTGGAGCAGTATGAACTTTTAAACAAGCAAAAAGAACTGCTTGAAGAAAAAGTAGAAGAACTTCTTGAGAATATGGAAGAAGCTAAATATATGGAATCAATAAATGGTGTAGGTCTAATTACAGTAGCAGGATTCATTGCAGAAGTTGGAAACATAAAGGACTATGATCATCCAAAACAGATACAGAAACTTGCAGGTTTAAACTTAAAAGAACACAGTTCAGGTGAGCATCTGGGTCAAACCAGAATAACTAAAAGAGGAAGACCTAAATTAAGAGCATTGCTGTATAGAGTAATGATGCCGATGCTGGCCAATAATCAGGAGTTTAAACAGCTGCATGAATACTATACTACTCGAAGAGATAATCCTTTAAAACCTAAACAATCAATGATAGCTTTAGCCTGCAAATTGATTAGAATATTTTATGCATTAGGTCAAAAACATGTTAAATATGATGGTGAAAAGTTGATGAACGATATTGAGAGAAATTTAGATTTACAGGAAGTAGCTTAATCATTAAGTGTATTGTTTTTAATGAGTTAATAAATTTATTGATTTAAGAAAACTTGTTTAAAGTTGAGTAATAGAACTTTGAAAGAGGAAGACTGGATTAGCCGGAAATAATTTTTCGCCAAAAGGGCTTGATTTAATTAAGACCCAGTAATGGAGCAGAACCGGCCTCCACCCATGGGAAAGTAGAACGAAGGAATGTTGGGACATAGATCCTGGGAGATATGGGAGGTAAGACCACCATGGTCATGTGGAGATCCAAAGCGACCATAGAGGAATTTTTTAGAAAAAAGACAGATTTTTTAATCAGGTCGTCTCTATATTTCCAAAAATTAATATTTATGACTTAAGTTTCTACTTTTCTGATTCAAAGAAAAATGAAAAACTAAGAATGAGCTAGTATTTAAGAGGTAACTTTAATTTATTGAGGGAGGTGAAAAAGATGTTTATAGATGAAGTAGAATTTAAAGTAAAAGCAGGTGATGGTGGTAATGGTGTTGTCAGTTTTCGCCGTGAAAAATATATTGATCAGGGAGGACCTGATGGTGGAGATGGCGGTGATGGAGGCAGTATAATTCTGAAGGTTAACGAAGGAATGAATACCCTAGCAGATTACCGCTACAACAATATCTACAAGGCTGACCGCGGTCAGAATGGTCAGGGAAAGAAGATGCACGGTAAAAATGGAGAAGATACAGTGCTTGATGTCCCACCTGGAACCATGGTTTATGATGCAGATACAGATCAGTTTCTGGCTGATTTAAAAGATGCAGGCGATCAATATGTAATTGCTGAAGGCGGTAAAGGTGGTAAAGGTAATGCAAGATTTAAAAAGTCTACCCGTAAAGCCCCACGTTTTTCAGAAAATGGTGCCAAAGGTGAGCTGCGAAAAGTCCGACTTGAATTAAAAGTACTGGCAGATGTTGGCTTAGTTGGATATCCAAATGTAGGGAAATCTACTCTAATTTCTCAAGTTTCACATGCCAAACCTAAAATTGATTCTTATCATTTTACAACCCTACACCCAAACTTAGGTGTCGTAAAATACGGCGAATATCAGTCTTTTGTAATGGCAGATATTCCGGGTATTATAGAAGGTGCACATCAGGGAACTGGTTTAGGAGATGAATTTTTAAAGCACCTGGAACGAACTAGACTGCTGGTTCATGTAATCGATGTTTCCGGAATCGAAGGAAGAGACCCGCTAGAAGATTTTGAAACAATTAATAATGAACTCAATAAATATAATGATTATTTAGCCTCTTTAGAACAGGTAGTTGCTCTAAATAAGATAGATTTAGAAGAAGGAAGACAAAATATAGAAACTGTTAAATCAGAACTAAACAACCGAGGTTACAGTGTTTTCCCTATTTCTGCAGTAACAGGCGAGGGCTGTAAACCACTAATTTATCATTTAGGTGAACGGCTGCAGGAACTTCCCGAAAGAGAACTTGCTAAGGAAGAAGAGGTAGTAATTAGACCAGATTTTGTAGACGAACTCTATCTGGAAAAGCTAAATAAAGATAAATTTGAAGTCAGAGGAACACTGCTTGACTCATATCTTGAAAAAACTGATTTCAACAATGATGCAGCAATCCAGAGGTTGATGAGGGTTTTAAAACATTATGGTTTGAATGAAATGATGGAAAAAGAAGGAGTCAAAGAAGGGAACACTGTAGTAATTGGTCCTTTAGAATTTGATTATGTTGAATAAAATAGGTAAAAATTGATTTATAAATGATAATTAAGTTAAAATATACTATAATTTAATAATACTATAACTAAAGAAAGAAGGTGTAAGTATGTTAACAGGAAAAAATAGAAGTTATCTTAGAGGAGAAGCAAATTCTCTGAATCCAATAGTTCATGTTGGTAAAGATGGGATAACTGAATCTGTAATCGAACAACTTGATGAAGCCTTAGAAGATCATGAACTTCTAAAAGTTAGAATCCTGGAAAGCACAGGCAGAACAACTCGCTCTGCGGCTGAAGAACTTGCTACAGCAACCGGTTCAGAAGTGGTTCAGGTAATTGGAGGTATTGCTGTATTTTTCCGTCAGCGAGATGAAGATTCTAATTTTAAACTTTAATTGAATAAAAAACCCGGGGGAGAGCTTCACAGGGAGGAATTTTTATGTCAAAAGTGAAAATAATTACAGACAGCTGTTCGGATTTACCGGCAGAAATTGTTGAAGAATATGATATAGAATTTTTAAATATTGAGGTTAATATTAATAATCAGGTATATTATGACCGTTCTAACCTGCAGCCAGAAGAATTCTATCAATTAATAGAAACAGGAAATGAAGTTCCTAAAACTTCAAGGATAACTCCAAATCAATTCAAAGAATCTTATCAGGAAGCTCTAAAAAATTATGATCAGATATTAGTAATTGCTTTTTCTTCAAAATTAAGCGGTATTTTAGAGTCAGCAGTAATTGCCAAAAAAGAATTAAACAGTGACCGGATTACGATTATTGACAGTAAGGCTGCATCTATCGGTCAGGGGCTGCTAGTCTATCAGGCGGCTAAAATGTTAAAAGAAGACAAAACTGTGGAAGAAGTAGTAAGTAAAACCTTAGAAGCTGCTTCTAAACTGGAGCATGTTTTTGCTGTAGGAGATTTAGAAATGTTAAAACGTGGTGGTAGAATTTCTAAGACAAAGGCTGTGATGGCGAATGTCTTGAATATTAAACCGATTCTCCATATCCTTGATGGAGAAATTTTGCCCTATGATAAGATAAGGGGTAAAAAACGTATGATTTCTTATCTAGTAAATGAAGTAAAAAAAAATGCAGATCGACCTAGCTCACAGGTGATTGCTTTAACTCATTCAAAAAATAATAAGTTTGTTTTAAAATTAAAAGAAGAGCTTGAAAATAAATTTAAACCTCAGGAAATTTTGATAAGTGAGATGGGAGCTGCAGTTGGTTCACATGCCGGGCCTGGTTCGCTGGCTGTTGTCTTTAAAAATAGTGAAAAAATTGCTGAACCAGAATTATACTAGTGTCTGATTAAGCTAAAAGAGAAGTGTGATTATAAATGGCTATTTTAAATATTAACAATCTAAAAAAAGAATATGGAATTGAGACTGTTTTGAAAGATTTTTCTCTAAATGTAAATGCGGGTGAGTCAGTAGCTTTAATTGGTCCTAATGGTTCCGGTAAAACAACAATTTTTAAGATTATTACCGGTCAGGAACACTACTCTGAAGGTACAGTCTCTGTCAGAAATGATATTGAAGTTGGGTATCTTGATCAGCTTCCTGATTTTGAATCTGAAATGAGTATCTATCAGGAATTAGAAAAAGTTTTTGCAGAGGTTAAAAAACAAATTGAGGAAATGAAGCGCCTCGAAGAAAAAATTGCCCACCATGGTAAGCTGGTCGATGAGTCTGCAAGTCATTCTGATAATTTAGAGGCAACCATGCGTGAGTATAGTGCTCTGCAGCGTAAGTTTGAAAAAGGGGTAGGTTATGAATACCAGAGCAAGATCCGTCAGGTAGCTGCTGGTATGGGTTTTAATGAAGAGGAGATTCATGAAAAAACTCTAGATCAATTAAGTGGTGGCGAAAAAACCAGAGTTGGATTAGCTAAATTACTTTTAATTGAACCCGATTTACTTCTTTTAGATGAGCCAACAAATCATCTTGATCTAAAATCAGTTGAATGGCTGGAAAGCTATCTTAATTCTTATCAGGGCAGCCTTTTGATTATATCCCATGACAGGTATTTTCTGGATAATACTATCGAAAGAATTGTAGAAATTAAGCATGGGAAAAATGAGGATTACAGCGGTAATTACAGCTACTATCAAAAAGAAAGAAAAAGAAGATATGAACAGCGGCTGCGGGAATATAAGAATCAGCAGAAAAAAATCAATGAGCTGGAAGATGCAATTGAGCAGCTTTACATTTGGGGTCGCTCTCGAGACAGTGAGAAAATGTTCAAAAGAGCTAAGGCCATGGAAAAGCGCTTAGAAAAGATTGACCGTCTTGAAAAACCTCAGCTAAAAGGAAGAAAGATGAAGCTTGAACTGGAAACTGAGATTCGAGGTGGAGATGATGTTTTATATGTAGAAGATTTAGCTAAAAGTTTTGAAGACTTAAATCTTTTCCAGAATTTAAATTTTGAATTACATCGGACTGAGAAAGCTGCAATAATAGGTGATAATGGTACCGGTAAATCAACAATTCTTAGAATTATCATGGGAGAAATAACAGCAGATCAGGGTAATGTCCAAATTGGGACTAATATCTATCCTGCTTATTACCGTCAGGAGTTTGAAGGTTTTAATCCTGAGGATGATTTAATCACAGCTTTACAGAGAGAAACTGCCGTCACAAATTCTAAAGCAAGAGATATGCTGGCTTCTTTCCTCTTTACTGGAGAAGATGTTTTTAAAAAAGTTAAACAGCTGAGTGGTGGCGAAAAGAGTCGTTTGAGGCTGCTGCAGCTGATGAGCGGTAATTATAACTTTTTGATTTTAGATGAACCAACAAACCATTTGGATTTGGCTTCGCGTGAGGTGCTGGAAGAAGCTTTAAAAGATTATTCAGGAACAGTTTTAATTGTATCACATGACCGTTATTTTTTAGATAAAGTTATTGATTATATTTATGAACTAGAAAACCAGGAACTGAATAAGTATTTTGGTGATTATAGTTATTATAAAGAAAAAAAGAAAAAAGAAGTTTCCGAGCAGCAAAATCTAAATCAGCGGGAAGAAAAAAGCGAAGGTAAACTTGATTATGAAGCTCAAAAAGAAGCACGCAGTCGGGAGCAAAAACGTCAAAAGCGGCTAGAAGAAATTGAAGCTGAAATAGAAAAAATAGAAAAAAATTTAAATGATTTAGAAAGTCAAATGACAGCTGAAGAAAACATTGATAATTTTGAACTTCTGCAGGAGTTAAAAGATAAATATGAACAAAAAAATAATAAGTTAGAAGATTTATATCAGGAGTGGGAGACAATAATTTAGCTGAGCCTTATGTTGATATTGTAATGGTCTAAGAGATGTGGGGTAAAATATGAATGATCTATTTAAGAATATTAATATTAAAACAGATGAGATTGAGATCCCTAAAAAGAATGTTCAGCACTGGCAGGAATTATTGGATATGCTTGTTGAATTTTCTGGAGCTCAGGATGCTCTAATTAATGAGTACCAGGCACCTTATTTAAAAGTAAAAAAAGCTAGTTCAAATCTTGGAAATTTATTTGCTGAAGAAGATAAATTTGAGCTTGAAGGTCTTTATTGTGCTGAGGTAATTGAAAGCAGATCGAATTTAGAAGTTAGAAATGCAGCAGAAATAAATAAATGGAAAAATTCAATTTATATGGAAAATGGGTTAATTGCCTATTTAGGTTATCCCATTTTGTGGCCCGATGGTGAGGTATATGGGACTATTTGCCTGCATGATAATCAGAAAAGAAATTTTGATTCTAAAATCAAGAAACAGCTTGAATTTGTTAAAGATTTAATTGAAAATAATCTTAAAAATCTCTACCAGAGTCAAATAAATTATTATTTAAATCAATACTATTCAAAAATGATAGATATTTTGCCTGTAGGAATAATGGTTATAAATCAGAAAGGTGAAATATTAAAAGCAAATGATGCAGTTCAAGAAATGACTGGCTATAATAAAGAAGAACTTGTAGGGAAGACCATTTTTGAAACATTAGTTCTGGAAAAAAATATAGATAAAGCAAAAAGAGATATCCAGAAAATTATCAGTGGAGAAATTTTAACTCATGAAGTTATGACTTTAAAAAAAGATGGAGAAATAGGTTATTCGTGCATGCACGAAAAGATAATTGAGCTTCCAAACGGAGAAATTGGAATTATTTCTATCCAAAGTGATGTAACAGATAAAGTTGAAAGTGAAAATAAAATTAAATATGCAAGTTATCATGATAGTTTAACTGATTTATATAATCGTTCATATATTGAAAAAAAGATTCAAAAACTAAATAGAGAAGATAAATTGCCTTTAGCAGTAATCATGGCTGATTTAAATGCTCTTAAATTGGTAAATGACTCTTATGGTCATCATCAGGGGGATAAATTGATAATTAAAACTGCTGAAATATTAAAAAATAGCTGTCGTGAGGAAGATCTAATAGCCCGCTGGGGTGGAGATGAATTTGTGATCTTACTTCCGCAAACTAATCAACAGGCGGTAAAGAAAATAGTTAAAAGAATTGATCAAAACATTGCGGCTGAATATTTAAAATTTGAAAACGGAAACAAATTACCTCTTTCAGCAGCACTGGGGTATTCTGTAAAAAATTATAGTTATCAAGATTTTTTTGATATACTAAATGAAGCAGAATCAAAAATGTATAAAAATAAACTTACTGAAAGTAGAGATGTTAAAAATAAAATTGTAACTACTTTATTGAAAACATTAGATGAAAAGAGTCAGGAAACAGCTGATCATGCAAAAAGAATGACTGCTGCAGCTGAAAAATTTGCTGAAGCATTAAATTTAAGTCAGGATGAAGTTGATAAGCTGTTATTAGCTGCAGAATTACATGATATTGGGAAAACTGTGATTCCAGCAAGTATTTTAAATAAAAAAGGAAAGTTAACAGAATCAGAATGGCAGGAAGTAAAAACACATTCAGCTGTTGGTCACCGAATATTAAATGCAACTGAAGAATACTTTCATATATCTGAAGAAGTTTTAGCACATCATGAACACTGGGATGGTAATGGTTATCCTAGAGGCTTAAAAGGAGAAGATATTCCATTAATAGCAAGGATTATTGCCATTATTGATGCTTATGATGTAATGACAAATGATCAGGTATATAAAAAAGCACTTAAAAAGGAAGAGGCACTTGAGGAAATCAAAGCCTGTGCAGGCACGCAATTTGATCCCTTTTTAGTAGAAGTTTTTGTTAAAACATTTTTAGATTAACTTAAAACCCCCTGTTAGATTAATTTCTAATCAGGGGGTTTAAACATCATAGTTCTATTTTTTAACGATCCTATTTTTAATTACTTTATTTTTTATGATCTTACAAGTTATAGAGCTGCTACTCCTTCTTCACCGGTTCTAATTCTGACAGCATTTTCAATATCTGAGATAAATATTTTACCATCACCAACTTCACCAGTTTGTACAGCTTCTTTAATAGCCTCAACGATCTTATCTACTTCTGTATATTCTACAATTATTTCAACTTTTATTTTTTTGCGAAGTCTTATTCGGTAAGTTACACCTCTATAGGTTTCGGAATGGCCTTTTTGGGAACCGTAACCCTTAATTTCTGTGATATTTAAGCCGTTGATCCCAATTTCTTCAAGTCTATCAATAAGTCTGTCAGTTTTATCTGGACGAATAATTGCTTCAATTCTTTTCATAGTCTTTTCCTCCTTTAATTTTGAGCTTTAATATTGACCATAAAATCTGGATAAGATTGAGCACCATGTTCGGAATAATCAAGACCTTCAATTTCGTCTGCTTCAGAAACTCTGAGTCCGATTATTATGTCGATAATTTTAAAGAGCGCAAAACCAAGTCCAAATGCCCAGAAGAAAACAGTTATTACTCCAATGAATTGAGTAACTAATAAACTAAATCCACCACCAAAAAGAAGTCCACCTTCTGCTGCAAAAATTCCAACTGCTAGAGTTCCAAAGGCACCACAAACTCCATGAACAGAAACAGCACCAACAGGGTCATCAATCTGTAATTTATCAAAAAACTCAACTGAGTAAATAACTATAATACCTGCAATTCCACCAATAATTACAGCAGATAAGTTGCCAACAGCTGCTGTACCAGCTGTAATACCTACCAGACCAGCTAAGGCACCATTTAAAGTCATACTCACATCTGCCTTACCATATTTAATCCAGCTGACGATCATTGCCATGACTGCTCCAGCAGCTGCAGCCAGATTTGTTGTTACTGCAATAGATGCTATCGATAAGTCTGTACCGGATACTGTAGAACCGGGGTTAAATCCGAACCAGCCAAACCAGAGAATAAATACACCAAGTGCAGCCATCAAGAGGTTGTGACCTGGCAGAGCATTTGCACTTCCATCATCATTATACTTACCAATCCTTGGTCCTAAGACAATGGCACCAGCTAATGCAGCCCAGCCACCAACAGAGTGAACAACAGTAGAACCGGCAAAATCAATAATTCCCATTTCAGCTAACCAGCCACCACCCCAGATCCAGTGTCCTACAACAGGATAAATAAAGGCAGTAATCACAACACTGTAAGCTAAGTAGCCGGAAAAGTTAGTTCTTTCAGCCATCGCTCCAGAAACTATAGTAGCTGCTGTTGCAGCAAAAACGGTCTGGAAGATAAAGAAAGCTGCGATTGGAATATCAAGACCTAAATTTGCAAATGAATCCTGCAGAAAATAACCTGTAGTTCCGATAAAACTGTTGCCTGAACCAAACATGAAAGCAAAGCCAACAGCCCAAAAAACTAAAGAACCTGAGGCAAAATCCATCATGTTTTTCATGATAATGTTACCTGCATTTTTGGCTCTTGTAAATCCAGCCTCTACCATTGCAAACCCAGCCTGCATAAAGAAAACTAAGAAAGCTGCTATTAAAGTCCAAATTGTATCAATTGCAATAGCATTGGCTGCAGCCTGATCTTCCTGGGCAAAAGCCAGACCACTAAATAAAAACACCACCACTAATGACATCAAAATTGTCTTAAGAAATTTACCACTTACTTCTCTACTACTCATAATACTCATAATAATTTCCTCCTTGTGTTAGGTATATGTTAACTATGAGTAAATTATATAGATAGCTTACATGAAAAGCAAGTGATTTTAGTTTTATATAACTGTATACAGTAATTCAATTAAAAATTAGGAACTGCAGGTAGTTCTAATTTATGCCGATTGGCTGCCGCAATCTTTTCTATTTTAGCAGCTGTTTCTGCATCAGCTTCTCCATCTACTATATAGTAGTCGATTTCTCTATAACTTAATCCGATTTCATCTTGATCACTCTGACCATCCCAGAGACCAGCTGAGGGTTGTTTAGTGATAATTTTCGGATCTATCCCCATTTTTCGTGCCAGCCCTCTAACTTCAAGTTTGACTAAATTACCTAAAGGTGCAATATCTATGCCCCCATCACCATATTTTGTAAAATAACCTAATTTTAATTCACTGCGATTATCAGTTCCAACAACCAAATAATTATTTAAATTTGCATAATAATAGAGCAGAGTCATTCTAAGTCGGGGTTTCATATTAGCAAGAGCTAATTTAAGACTGCCCTGAGCAGCAGCTAAATTTTTATTATTTATCACTTCTTCTAAATCAAGTTCTGAATCATAGTCGTTAATTGTCTGAATTAATTTTTGATAAGGATCACTCAGATTAATTTCCTTATATTTAATTCCAAATTTTTCTGCATGTTTAACAGCATCGATTTTATCCTCTGGATTACTCAAACAGGGCATAATAAGTCCTAAAGTGTTTTCCGGAAAAGCTTTTTGACAGAGAAGAGAGGTAACAGAAGAGTCAATCCCACCTGACAAACCAATTACAGCTCCCTGACATCCAGCATCCTTGACCTTTTTTCTGATCCAATCTATTAAATCACTTTCAATTTTTTTATAATTCCTGTCTAACATCAGCAGCACCTCATTTTTTAATTAGCTAAATTTTTTTAGAATATATTTCAAAAAGTAAAAAGGATTATAAAAACAGCAGCCTCCCAGAAAATATTCAACTGGAAGGCCATTGACTATAAGGGGACATATTAATATTTTAGCTTCTCAATTCTCATTGATTAAAAAGTAGAAAGATATTTATCTAGCTCCCATTGACTTACCTGAGTTCTGTATTCATCCCATTCAACTTTTTTAGCAGCAGCAAAATGTTCTAAGACATGGTTACCTAAGACACTTGTAATTACTTCATCTTCTAAGAGCAGACCAACAGCTTCATCAATATTTGCAGGTAGACTTTCAATATTGCTTTCTTCTTTTCTCGCTGCTGACATTTCATAAATATTTTCTAAAACTTCTGCAGGTGGTTCAATTTCATTTTTGATTCCATCAAGACCAGCTTTTAACATAACGGCAATTGCTAGATAAGGGTTAGCACTGGGATCAGGATTTCTTAACTCTAATCTTGTTCCTGCACCACGGGCAGCTGGAATCCTAATTAAGGCACTTCTGTTGGCACTTGACCAGGCGACATAAACAGGAGCTTCATAACCTGGAACTAAACGCTTATATGAATTAATAGAAGGGTTAGTTATTGCTGTAATAGCTCTAGCGTGTTTTAATAAACCACCAATATAGTGATAAGCAGTTTTACTTAATCCTAAACGGTCGTTTTCATCATAAAAGACATTTTTTCCATCCTTAAATAGTGATTGATGGACATGCATTCCAGAACCATTTTCACCAAAAATAGGCTTGGGCATAAAGGTAGCATGTAGACCATGTTCGTGAGCAATAGATTTTGTTACAAACTTGAAAGTAGCAATATTGTCAGCTGTTTCTAAAGCAGGAGCATATTTAAAATCTATTTCATGCTGGCCCGGAGCAACCTCATGGTGTGATGCCTCAACTTCAAAACCCATTTCTTCTAAGGCAAGAACTATACTGCGGCGGGCATTAATCCCTTTATCAATTGGTCCTAAATCAAAGTAGCCACCATTATCGTGAGTCTTTGTAGTAGCTTCGCCATTTTCGTCTAATTGGAAAAGAAAGAATTCTGGTTCAGGGCCAACATTCATTTCATAACCCATTTCTTCAGCCTCTTTTAAAGCTTTCTTTAATACATTTCTAGGGCCACCAGCAAATGGAGTTCCATCTGGCATATACACATCACAAATTAAGCGGGCAACTGCGCCACCTTCTTCTGGGCGCCAGGGAAAAATAGTGAAAGTATCATAATCTGGCCTTAAATACATATCGGATTCCTGAATCCTGGTAAAACCATCAATAGAAGAACCATCAAACATAATTTTGTTATCAAGCGCATCTTCTAGCTGTTTAAAAGTTATTGCAACATTTTTAACTATTCCCAGGATATCAGTAAACTGCATTCTGATAAACCTAACATTCTTTTCCTCTGCCATCTTTAAAATATCTTCTTTGCTGTACTTTGACATCATTATCACTCTCCTAAATTATTTGCTTTTTGATTTCTGAGTTCAGTATAATCCTTTTTAAAAATAAGTTCAATAACTCTCATTTTTTAATCCATGTATACAGATATTATGCTTCAAAAATTTATTTTAACTAGGTTCAAAAATAATATAATCCCTGTATACAGGTATAGAAGCTTTCAAATCTATTTACAGTACTCAACTTTAGTTCTATACTTTAAAGTACACATTAGCAGCAGGTGCTGGAAATAATAATTACACTGGGTTTTGAAAAGAATTTATAATTTAATTTTGTTCCTGGTGTAAATTATTTTAAAGTATCTGGTGCTCTTCAAATCTATAAAAGAAGGAATGATTATAATGACTTTTACAAAAATGCCCCCAAAACAGGGATTATATAGTCCAGAATTTGAGCACGATGCCTGTGGTATGGGATTTGTAAGCCATATTAAAGGTAGAAAGTCACACCAGATAGTTGAGCAGGCCCTGGAGGTTCTGGTTAATTTAAGCCACAGGGGAGCAAGTGGTAGTGAAGAGAACACTGGTGATGGTGCTGGTATCCTGATTCAGCTTCCTGACAGTTTTTTGAGGCAGCAGATGGCGGCAGAGGGAGTATCACTCCCAGAAGCAGGAGACTATGGAGCAGGAATGGTTTTTCTGCCTCAGTCTAAAAAGAAGCGAGAAGAAATTATAGATTTAGTTGAAAATATTGTTAGCAAAGAAGAGCAAAAAGTTCTTGGCTGGCGCAGGGTACCGGTTGAGGCAGCTGAAATTGGAAAGTCAGCCCTGGAAGTAATGCCAGATTTTTATCAAATTTTTATTGAAAAGTCGAAAGAAGTAGAGCAGGGAATAGAGTTTGAACGCAAATTATATTTAATCCGCAAGAAAATTGAAAATAAGATTCGTAATTCGGAGTATAAAGGGGAGCTTTATTTTGCCTCACTCTCAAGCCGTACCTTAGTCTATAAGGGAATGCTGACCCCAGAACAGCTGGAAGGGTTTTTTCCAGATTTAAGTCAGCCAAAAATGAAGACAGCGATTGCTCTGGTGCATTCACGCTTCAGTACAAATACTTTTCCTAGCTGGGAGAGAGCTCACCCTAATCGCTATTTGATCCATAATGGTGAAATTAATACTATGCTGGGTAACCAAAACTGGATGCGGGCCCGAGAAGGCATTTTTGAAAGTGATATTTTCGGCAGTGATTTAAAAGAGCTGCTGCCGGTTATTGCGCCTGAAGGTAGTGACTCAGCTCGTTTTGATAATGTTTTAGAGTTTTTAGCTCTAAATGGCCGCTCACTTGCTCATTCAGTGATGATGATGATTCCTGAGCCCTGGGAGCATAATGAGGAGATGGAAAAAGATAAAAGAGATTTTTATCATTATCACAGTACCTTAATGGAAGCCTGGGATGGCCCGGCTGCAATGGCCTTTACCGATGGATCTCAGGTAGGAGCAGTACTTGACCGTAATGGTCTGCGTCCATCCAGATATTATCTGACAGATGATGATTTACTGATTCTTTCTTCTGAAGTTGGAGTTTTAGAGCTTCCAGAAGAAAAAGTTATCAGTAAACAGCGACTGGAGCCAGGTAAAATGCTCTTATTAGATACAGAAGAAGGCAGAATTATAAATGATGAAGAGTTAAAAGCAGAAATTGCTGCAGCTGAACCTTATGGGAAATGGCTTGCAGAAGAACTTTTAGAACTTAATGATCTACAGACTAATAAAGAAAATTTAGAAACAGAAACTAAAGCTTCAGAGTTAAGGGACTTGCAGCCCTCTGAACTCGTAAAGCTGCAGAAAAGTTTCGGTTACAGCTATGAGGATCTGCAGAAGATTTTAATTCCGATGGCCAGAGATGGAGTTGACCCTATTGGTTCAATGGGTAATGACGCTTCACTTGCAGTGTTATCTGATCAGCCACAGCTTTTATATAATTACTTTAAGCAGCGTTTTGCTCAGGTAACCAATCCACCTATTGACTCAATCAGAGAAAAGCTAATCACAGCCAGCAACACATTTTTGGGATCAGAAGGAAATCTACTTCAGCCTGATTCATTAAGCTGTCGTCAGCTTGAATTAGAACATCCACTGCTCAGCAATGAAGAATTAAAGCTGATTAAAGAACTTGACCAGCCTGGCTTCAAAACTGCTGTTCTGGATATTACCTTTGCTAAAAAGGAGAAAGCAGGTAGTTTAGCCAGTAGAATGAAAGAACTTTGTGTTGAAGCTGAAAAATTGGTAGAAGAAGGCATAAATATTTTAGTTCTTTCTGATCGGGGAGTAAATGGAGAAAAGATTGCAGTTCCAGCTCTGTTGGCAGTTAGTGGGATTCACCATTATCTAATTGAAAAAGGATTAAGAACAAAGATTAGTCTGGTTTTAGAATCAGGCGAACCGCGAGAGGTTCATCATTTTGCAACTTTAATTGGTTATGGTCTTGATGCAGTTAACCCATATCTTGCCTATTCTTCTTTAGAAAATTTAGTTGAAGAAGGACACCTTGAAATGTCCAGAGAAAAGGCAGTTAAGCAGTATGTTAAAGCTTCCGTTAAGGGAGTAATTAAGGTTATGGCTAAGATGGGCATTTCTACCATTCAGAGCTATCGCGGTGCTCAGATTTTTGAGGCAGTTGGAATCTCAGAATCTGTAATCAATAAATATTTCTGCCGTACAGCATCCAGAATTGGCGGAATTGGAATTGAGGAAATAGAAAAAGAAAGTATTATGCGTCATGATAGTGCTTTTAAAGGAGTCAAGGTGGAAAAAGAAACACTTGACCCGGGAGGGCATTTCAGCTGGCGGAAAGAGGGAGAAGAACACCTCTATGATCCAGAAACTATTTATCTGCTGCAGCGTGCAGTTAGAGAAAATGATTATCAGCTGTTTAAAAAATATAAAAACAAATTAAATGATCAGAGTTCTAAAATGCTGACTTTACGAGGACTTTTAGAACCAGAGTACCAGTCTGATCCAATACCACTGGAGGAAGTGGAACCTGCTTCAGAAATCATGAAGCGTTTTAAGACCGGGGCTATGTCTTATGGTTCGATAAATCAGGAGGCTCACGAAGCCCTGGCAATTGCTATGAATCGAATTGGCGGTAAAAGTAATACCGGAGAAGGTGGAGAAGATCCAGATCGGTTTGAGCGAGATCTAAACGGAGATTTAAGAAGCAGCGCAATTAAACAGGTTGCCTCAGGTCGTTTTGGAGTTAACGCTCATTACTTAACTAATGCAGAAGAGATTCAGATTAAAATGGCTCAGGGCGCAAAACCAGGTGAAGGTGGACAGCTTCCAGGTCGAAAAGTGTACCCCTGGATTGCAGAAACCAGAGGGACAACTCCTGGGGTAGGGCTTATTTCACCTCCACCACACCATGATATTTATTCAATTGAAGATTTAGCTCAGCTAATCCATGACCTAAAAAATGCCAACCGTGAAGCCCGGATTAACGTTAAGCTGGTATCTGAAGTAGGTGTTGGAACAGTTGCAGCAGGTGTAGCCAAAGGTAAGGCAGATGTAATTTTAATCAGTGGTTATGATGGTGGAACAGGCGCTTCGCCCAGAACCAGCATCCGGCATGCTGGACTTCCCTGGGAACTTGGCCTTTCCGAAACCCATCAGACACTTGTTTTAAATAATTTAAGAGATCGGGTAACTTTAGAAACTGACGGCAAAATTATGACAGGTAAGGATCTTGCAGTAGCGGCAATGCTGGGAGCTGAAGAATATGGATTTGCTACAACTCCACTGGTTGCTTTAGGCTGTGTAATGATGAGAGTCTGCAGTAAAAACACCTGTCCAGTAGGTGTTGCAACTCAAGATCCAGAACTGCGCAAAAAGTTTCAGGGGAAGCCAGAACATGTTGTTAACTTTATGCAATTTATGGCTGAGGACTTCCGCCGTGAAATGGCAGCCTTAGGTTTCCGTTCAGTAAACGAACTTGTGGGTCGAGTTGACAAGTTGAAACAGGATAAGAGTAGAGAACACTGGAAAGCAAAAGGACTGGATTATTCGTCTATTTTATATCAGCCAGAAAATGCTAAAAAAACAGCTATTTACTGTCAGCAGGATCAGGATCACGGGCTTGATAAGAGTCTTGATCTCCGCGAACTGCTGGAATTAACAAAAGAGGCAGTAGAAAATGGAGTTCAAATCGAAAAGAACTTAAACATTAAGAATACTGATCGGGTTGTAGGTACTATCTTAGGTAATGAGATAACAAAACGTTATGGAGCAGAAGGCTTAAAAGAAGATACAATTCGTCTTAACTTTGCTGGGTCAGCCGGTCAGAGTTTTGCTGCTTATCTACCGAAAGGCATAACATTTAGACTTAAAGGAGATAGCAATGACTATCTGGGCAAAGGACTATCCGGGGCTCGGGTAATAGTTGAGAAATCTGAGAAGTCTAAGTTCAAGGCTGAAAATAATATTATAATTGGTAATGTAGCCTTCTTTGGTGCTACAGCTGGAAAAGCATATATTGAAGGAAAGGCAGGAGAACGCTTCTGTGTTCGTAACAGTGGTGTGGAAGCAGTTGTCGAAGGTCTGGGAGACCACGGTTGTGAATATATGACAGGTGGTCGAGTTGTTGTACTCGGTCAGGTTGGTCGTAATTTTGCTGCTGGAATGACAGGCGGAACTGCTTATGTATTTGATATAGAAGCTGACTTTAAAGATAAGGCAAATAAAGAGATGGTTGAACTTGAATATCTAACTGAAACAGAAGATGAGGTAATTGTTAAAGAAATGATTAAAGAACATTTAAAATATACCGGCAGTGAACGAGCTGCTGAAATTTTAAATAACTGGCAGGAAGAGAAAGAGAAGTTTATTCGAGTCATGCCTCGTGATTATCAGAGGATGATTAATGCGATTGCTGATTTTGAGACCCAGGGCTTAAGCAGGAAAGATGCTTTAATGAAGGCCTTTGAAGAAAATGCTCATGATGAAGCTCGAGTAAGCGGAAATTAAGGACAGAGGAGGAAAATAAAAAATGGGTAAAGCAACTGGATTTATTGAATATAAGCGGGAAGTTCCTAAAGAGCGCCCGCCTAAAGAACGGATAAATGACTGGCTTGAATTTAAAAATAAGTTTAGCGAAGAAGCTGCTAAAATTCAGGGAGCCCGCTGTATGGAATGTGGTATTCCCTTCTGTCACAGTGGCCTTGAAATTGGAGGCATGGTTTCAGGCTGTCCGGTAAACAACTTAATTCCGGAATGGAATGATTTAATCTATAAAGGAAAATGGGAAGAAGCAGTTAAAAGGCTGCTTAAAACTAACAACTTTCCCGAATTTACAGGTCGAGTCTGTCCGGCCCCCTGTGAGGGATCATGTACTGTAGGTTTAAATGATCCTGCAGTAACCATTAAAGCGAATGAGTATCAGATTATAGAAAAAGCCTTTGCTGAAGGCTGGATTAAGCCTGAACCACCAGAAAAAAGAACAGGCAGGTCAGCAGCTGTTGTGGGTTCTGGACCTGCCGGTCTTGCTGCCGCTGATCAGCTAAATAAATTGGGACACAAAGTAAAAGTTTATGAACGTCAGGATAGAATTGGTGGACTTTTAGTTTACGGTATTCCCAATATGAAACTGGATAAAGAAAAAGTGCTTAAACGCCGTCTGGATATTATGGAGGCCGAAGGAGTAGAATTTATCACAGGAATAGAGATTGGAAAAGATTTGAGTTTAATAGAACTTCAACGCGGGTTCGACGCGGTGGTCCTTACCGGAGGAGCAACTAAAGCTCGTGATCTGGAAGTCCCTGGTAGAGATGCAGAAGGAGCTCATTTTGCTGTAGATTATCTAAAAGCAAATACAAAACATATTTTAGGTGATCAAAACGAAGATTATATTTCAGCAAGGGACAAAGACGTAATTGTGATTGGTGGTGGTGATACTGGAACTGACTGTGTAGCAACTGCTATCAGACAGGGAGCAAAAAGTGTAAACCAGTTTGAAATAATGCCTAAATCACCATCTGAACGTCAGGCAGATAATCCCTGGCCTGAATGGCCTAAAACTCTGAAGGTGGATTATGGTCAGGAAGAAGCAATTGAAATTTTTGGCTCTGATCCACGAGAATTTTTAATTATGACCGAAGAGATTTTGACAGAAGAAATTGATGGAGAAAAGGTTGTCAGTGGAGCTAAAACTGTTAAAATCAACTGGGAAAGAAATGATGAAAACCGCTTTGTACCTATCGAACAGCCAGGAACAGAAAAAATCTGGGCTGCTGATTTAATCTTAATTGCAATGGGTTTTTTGGGACCAGAAAAAACCATGATTGAAGAGGCAGGCTTAGAACAGGACCAGCGTTCTAATGTTAATGCAGAGTATGGTGATTTTAGAACCAATATTAAAGGAGTTTTTGCTGCCGGTGATATGCGCAGAGGACAGAGCCTGATTGTAAATGCAATTGATGAAGGGCGAAAAGCAGCACGAGAAGTAGATAAATATCTAAACGCGCACCTTCCGTTTACAGAACCAATTTATGGAAAATAAAATTAGTATTTTATCTAAAACTGCCAAGAAAACTCCATCCAAGCTATGCATTGGGTGGAGATAAATTGGCTATTTACTTTGATTTTTAATATATTTTTTGATTATCTCAATTGTAGCACCACCTGTAGATACAATACAGTAGCTCCTAGACCAAAAATTAAACCTCCATTTTTTCTTTTACATACAAACATATGTATGGTATAATTATAATAGAGTGGAGGTGAAAAATCAATGCGGTTATCATTTAAATTTAAGCCTAAATTAAACCATAAACAGTTAGTGATAATTAGGGAATTAGCCTGGCATTGCTCTAAATTATATAATACAGTTAATTATCAGATTAAAAATAATAAAGAGCAAAAACCTATCTATACTCAATTAGAAAAACAGTTTAAAAATAACTGGCATAGTGAATACCTTCATTCTCATAACAGACAGCAGGCATTAAAACAGTTAGCTCAAGACTGGAAAAGTTTTTTTACTTCTCTCAAAGATTATAAAAAGAATCCTCAAAAATATAAAGGGCAGCCAGGACCACCAAATTTTAAACATCTAAACAGCAACCCCTGCGAAATAATTTTTACCAACTTAGCTATTAGAATTAGAGATGATAAATTGCTTTTGTCCTTATCTAAAAGGATACAATCTAAATATAATGTGAAGGCCCTTAATTTTGAGCTGCCTGAAGCAGTTCAAAGCATTGTAGATTTAGACGTCATTCAGCAGATAAAGATCAAGCAGGATCATATCTCTAAAAAATGGTATCTTTTAATTATCTACAAAGTTAAAGAAGCAAAAGAAAGTAAGCAATCCAACATGATGGCAGTAGATTTGGGACTTGATAATTTAGCTACCTTAACATTTAAAAATAATTCTGAGTGTTATATTATCAATGGTAAAACTATTAAATCTAAAAACGCTTACTACAATAAAAAAATAGCTGGACTGCAGAGTATTAGAATGAAGCAGCAGGGTACCAGTAAAATTAAAGATACCAGAGAGATAAAAAGACTCAGATTAAAGAGAAGACATTATATTAGAGATTATCTCCATAAAGCAAGTTGGAAAATAGTTGATTTAGCAGTTGGAAATAAGGTGTCTACTATTGTAATTGGAGATATAAAAAATATTAAGCAAAGCAGCAAGCTTAAGTCTTTTGTCCAAATACCAATTCAGAGATTAGTTGAACTAATTGAATATAAGGCTAAATTGAATGGTATCGAAGTTCTTAAAATTAATGAAAGCTATACTTCTGGCTGCAGTGCAGTAGACCTGGAAAAAATAAATAAAAGCAACTATGATAAATCAAGAAGAATTACAAGAGGTCTTTTTAAAACTAATCAAGGTCTATTAATTAATGCAGATCAGAATGGCAGTCTTAACATTCTTCGCAAATATCTAAAAGATAAATGTATTCTCAGACCTATTAAACAGGCGAGAGATAATGGATATGTGGCCAATCCTTCAAGATTAAGGGTATCCTAATAACTTAGGAGACAACCTTAAACAGTGCTTGTATGTTCTGTTTATATAGGGATGCCCCTGGTGCGACTTAAAAACCAAACATCTTGTAAACTAACCTAGTAATATAGGTTGAGTTTTAATCTATATGAAGTAGTCAGAAGAACCATCCGACGCGAAGCTAGTATCTCTTTTGATGCAAATATTTTATTTGGGTGGTGAGGTTCACAAAAACTACTTAACTCTCACCACCTATTATGGTATAATATGTTTAATGATAAAATAATACTTATAGTATTCATCACAATAGCTAATCTTGTTAATGGAAACGATTAAGAGATAGGTGGTGTGAAAATTGGATCAGGAGTTTTTAAATGCTATTAGACAAATAGTGAGAGAAGAAATATCTGGGGTAAAAGGTGATGTATCTTCACTAAAAGATGATGTATCTTCACTAAAAGGTGATGTATCTTCACTAAAAACTGATGTTTCTTTACTAAAAAATGATGTCTCAACCTTAAAGAAAGATGTAGCAGAAATGAAGCCTCAACTAGAAGAAAATACTCAGATGCTTAGGACTTTGCTTGCTAGAACTGATAATCATGGAGCAATGTTAGAACAGCTTAATTTAAGAGTATCCAGGCTCGAAGGAAATAAGAAAAAATATCAGAAATTGAATGATGACTTTTATCATCACAGCCATAAAGTACTTGTTGAAATAAAAGAACCAGTATTTAAAACTGACTCAGATAATCATTCTGATTCTTGACAATTTTCAAAAAACAATATATAATTAAACAAATTACAACTATATAATTAAAAGTTTTGAGAGGGAGGAAAATAATATTTAATGATTACAGAGAGTCGGAACTGCTGAAAACCGATATCTAAAAATTTATTTTTGTAGCCCTTGAACTGCAGTACCGAATAAAGTAAGTGCTGTCGGAATCTTAATTTAAATGCATCCGTTATCATATGCAGAGGTATAAATGATTTTAAATCAGGAGTGCTGAAGAGGCTGGCTAACAGCAAATTTGGGTGGTACCACGTGAGATGACTCTCGTCCCTATTAATAGTTAAACTATTAGTAGAGATGAGAGTTTTTTGATTTTAAGCTTTTTTAAATTGATTATTTATCTTAAAAAGGAGTGAGCAGTATGAGTAGTAATGAAAAGCAGATTATGAGTGGAGCAGAAATTTTTGTTAGATCATTAGAGGCAGAAGGTGTAGATACTATATTTGGTTATATTGGTGCAAAAGTAATAGATATTTATGACAAATTGTACGATTCAAAAATTAGGCATATTATGCCCCATCACGAACAGGGAGGAGTCCATGGATCGGGTATAATTAATTAAACAGTTTTTTCTCGGACATGATATAATAAGATAATACAAACTAAATTGGAGGAAAATATCATGTCTAAAAGATATCCTGAAGAAATGAAAAGAAAAGTTGTTGAACTTGCTAATAATGGTAAAAACCAAACTGAAATACTTAAAGAATATGGAATGGCTAGATCCACTCTTCATAAATGGATTAAACACTATAATAACTCTGGTTCCTTTAAAGCTAAAGATAATAGAACTGACAAAGAAAAAGAATTAATTGAACTTCGTAAAGAAAATAAACAGCTAAAAATGGAGAATGATATTTTAAAGCAAGCGGCGCTGATAATGGGACGAAAGTAGCAGTCATTAAAGCAAATAGGGATAAATACAGTATCAGCGCCATGTGCAAAGCACTCAATATATCAAGGGGTATGATCTATTATACCCCTAAAGAAAACACAGTTAATACTGAACTAGAAAGTGAAGTAATTGCTATTCATAAAGCAAGTAGAAATCACTATGGAACCAGGAAAATCAAAAGAAAATTAGCTAAAAAAGGCTATCAGGTATCAAGACGTAAAATTGGTAAAATAATGAAAAAGTATGACCTGGTTTCCACTTATACCAAAAAACAATACAAAGTTCATTCTCCCAGTTGTAATGAAGATAAAATAGCCAATGTTGTAAATAGAGAATTTGATAAAAAAGAAACTCTAGATGTTGTTGTTAGTGATCTAACCTATGTTAATGTAAATGGCAAATGGAACTATATTTGCCTGATAATCGACCTCTTCAACCGTGAATTCATAGGTTATGCAGCAGGTAAAAAGAAAAATGCTGAATTAGTAACTGAGGCTTTTAAAAGTATTAAAAGACCACTGGATCAGATTAATATTTTACATACTGATAGAGGTAATGAATTTAAAAATAAAGCTATCGATGATATTTTAGACAACTTCGATATTGAGCGCTCTTTAAGCAATAAAGGTTGCCCTTATGATAATGCAGTGGCAGAAGCTGCTTTTAAAGTAGTTAAAACTGAGTTTGCTTATGACAGAATCTTTAACAGCTTTGAAGAGCTGGAATATCAGCTATTTGACTATGTTAACTGGTATAATAACCACAGAATCCACGGGTCGTTAGATTACCTAACACCTGTTGAATATAGATATTTAATGTTCGATAAAAAATTGTTTTAAAAAGGGTTAACAATCCACCATGCAGCTGATGGATATGCGCGTTCAAGCGGAAAGACTGGAGTCTGTATTGCAACTTCAGGACCTGGTGCAGCAAATATGGTAACAGCCTTAGCAACTGCAAATATGGATTCAGTTCCCCTGGTGGCTTTTACAGGTCAGGTTCCAAACAATATGATTGGTACTGATGGTTTTCAAGAAGCTGATATCAAAGGGGTAACTATGCCTATTACAAAAAACAACTACATTGTTAATGATGTAAAAAATTTAGCAAGAATAATTAAGGAGGCTTTCTATATCGCTTCTACCGGCCGCCCTGGGCCAGTACTTGTTGATATACCTTCGAATATTTTAAAAGAGGAAGCTGAATTCAGTTATCCAACAGAGGTTGATCTACCTGGATATAATCCAACTTATAAAGCAAATAAACTGCAGCTAAAAAGGGCTGCAGAATTAATAAACGATTCCAATCAGCCAATTATCTATGCTGGAGGTGGTTCAATTATTTCAGGAGCAGAAAAAGAAATTGCCGAACTGGCAGCAAAAGCTGAAATACCGGTAACAACTACCCTAAATGGAATAGGTGCTTTTGATGAAAATAATTATTTATCCTTAGGAATGCTGGGAATGCATGGGACAACTGAAGCTAATTTAGCTATTACAAATTCTGACTTAATTATTGCTTTAGGTGCTCGTTTTGATGACCGGGTGACCGGAAAGATAGAAGAATTTGCAGTTGACGCAGATGTGATCCATATTGATATTGATCCTGCAGAAATAGCCAAAATAATAGAAACAAAAGTCCCAATTACAGCAGATGTTAAGACCGCTTTAAAAGAATTAATACCGCAAATTAAAGAGGTTAAAAGACCTGCCTGGATCAATGAAATCAACGAGTGGAAAAAAATTGATCAAAAAGCAGATCCTGAAAAAAGCAAAAAATTACTACCATCAGAGATTATAGAGACCCTTTATGATTTAACAGATGGAGATGCAGTAATTACTGCTGGTGTTGGTCAGCATCAGATGTGGGCTGCTCAGTACTATAAATACAGTAAGCCCAGAACTTTTATTAGTTCAGGTGGTTTGGGGACCATGGGTTATGGTTTTCCAGCGGCTATTGGAGCCAAAATTGCTAATCCAGAAAAAGAAATTTTTGCACTTGTTGGAGATGGCAGTTTTCAGATGAATATCCAGGAACTAGCAACTGCAGCCAAAAATCATGTGGCGGTAAAGATAATTATTTTTAATAATCAGTATCTAGGAATGGTTAGACAGTGGCAGGAATTATTTTATGATAAGCGTTATTCTGCAACCTGTTTAAGAAGACAAAAAGATTGCTCGCCAAAATGTTCTGGTCCTAATTCTGAGTGTCCAGAAATGATTCCTGATTTTATTCAGGTAGCAAAAGGCTATGGAATCAAAGGAGAAACTATTACTGAGCGAAAAGATATTAAATCAGCTCTTCAAAATGCAATTAAAGCTAAAGAAAGTTATATTTTAAACTTTATGATTGAAGAAGAAGAAAATGTATTCCCAATGGTTTCTGCAGGAGGAAGCCTTAAAGATATGATTTTGAGAAAGGATAAACAGAAATAATGAGTAGTTAATTTATCTCAATTTATTATTAATACATTTATTTTAATAATTTTCACTAAAAATTCAAATAATTATCAAAAAATGTATTGCATATTCTATTAAAAAAACATACTATTAAAGTAAGAGAAAAATATATGGGAGAGTTATAAATTGAGATATTTTAACAAATTTGCTTTTAAGAAAAAGATTATATTCTTCTTTTTTCTCGTAGGATTTCTAACAAAATATAATTATCTTAACTGGTATATATTTCAAGTTAGTTCATTATATATTTTAATTTCCAAAAATATAATTATAATATTATTTGCTTTAATAAGTTCATATTACTTATTAAAAGATAAAAAAAGAATTTATATCACATTTTTGATTCATCTCTTTTTTACAGCCTTCTTTTTCGCAAATTTATGGTACAATAAATATTTTTCTAATTATTTAAGTGTTGCTGATATTACGATGGGTCAGGGAATACGTCCTTTTAAAGTTTTATTCCGACAGTTGATTGATTATCATGATCTGTTATTTATTTTTGAAATACCTATTTTAATATTTTTATTTTACCGCAGTTCTGCCATTAAATCTGATGAGGTATCAATTTATAACGATAAACGTTCCAGAAAGTTTATTTTAACAATATTTTTAATAATTATAGTAATTTTAGGAGGTCATATATACTATACAAATAATCTTTATGCAGTAAATGGCTTTTTAGAATTATATGAGCACAGCACTCCCGCCTTTGTCAGTGTTTATGGTATTTTACCGCTCTATGCTGCCGAATATATCATTTTGAATAATCAAGAAGAAACAGATGTTGAAGAAATAGATGAGGCAGAAATTGTGGCAGAGAAAGATTTAAGTCAAACTCATAAATTAGAAAACATTAAAAATATAATTGTAATTCAACTTGAATCTTTTGATCAAAAAATAATCGGTCATCAACATAATAATCAAGAAATAACTCCATTTTTAAATAAACTAAAAAAGAGCTCACTTTACTTTAATAATATTTATGCTCAACATGTTAATGGAAGTTTTGATGCTGAATTTTCATTTTTAACTTCGCTTTATCCTAGAAATAAAACCTATGCTTTTAAAACTAATAATATGTCAGAGTTTAATTCTATAGTTAAGGAATTAAAAAAACGAAATTATGAGTTTTTAGCTTTTCATGGGAATAATGGTGATTTCTTTTATCGTGATAAGGCTTATCCAGAAATGGGTTTTGATAAATTTTATCATCGGGCCGATTTTGACCTGGTAAATGCTAAAGTTGCTAAAGAAAGTTATTTGGGAATCAATGATTATGATTTTTTTGAGCAGTCAATTAATTATCTGCAGCAGGCTAAAGAACCTTTTTTTGCCTTTTATATAACGGTCACCAGCCACACACCATTTGATTTTTATCCAGAAGAATATAGTCAGCAAGAATTTGAAAATTTAGAGCCTCTAATTGTCAAAGATTATTTTAATTCACTTTATTTTACCGATCTTGCAGTTGAAAATTTTTTTGAGAAATTAAAAGATAAAGGCCTTTATCAAAATACTCTTTTTGTATTTTATGCTGATCACAGTTCTGATATCAAAAAGGAAAGTTATAATTCCAGCGGCAACTTTCTGATGGAGTCTTCAGCAAAAGAGCCAGAGAATGTTCCTTTAATGATTTTTAATCCGCAAATTCAGGCAAAAACAATCGATAAAACAGGAACTCATACAGATATTGCACCAACAATTTTAGATATTTTAGGGGATAAAGAAAAACCAGAAGGCTTTTTAGGAAACTCTTTGTTAAAAAAAGAAGAAAGGCCGGTTTTGTTTTTGCACGAGATGCCTCAAATTTTGTGTAATGATAACCTATTTGTAAGATTACCAATGAGCTCAGATCAGAAAAATGATTTCCAAAGAATAGCATTAAAAAGTGAAGAAACAAAAAAAATAACTCTGAAAGAATCAGAAAAGGAAAGAATAGTCAACCTGATAGATTATATGCAAAAGATTATGAAAAAAAGTATATCAGAATCAGATTCTCAATAAATTGGGAGGTTATTAAATGAAGAATTTTTTAAAAAGGGCTTCAGTTTACATTATAATTATGATATTTGCAGCAGCAGTTATTTTTGGGGCCAATTACTATTATGGACAAAAAATTGCCGAAGATGTAAAAGCTGAAATTAGAGAGGCAGCTGCAGCTAATAATTATCAGTTGAGGTCTATAGACGTTGCCAGTAATCCTTTACTTCAAAAAATAGATATTAAAAATCTAAACTTATCTCAAGCTGATCAATTTAATTTAATTATTAATCAGGCAGAAATAAACTTTGGTTGGCGGCAGATATTAAATTATATTAGAAATCAAGATTTTGAGCTAGATAAAAATTTAAATAGTAATATTGGTCAAATAAGGTTTTCTAATTTAAATGAGAATTACCAACTTAATTTTCAGGAGGCTGAGCTGCATTATCTGGGTAATTTAACTGAAGAAATGTTTTTAGCCTTTAAAAATGATAATAATTTACAGCCTTTATTAGACAATGATCATCAATTGAATTTTACTGCAGCTGAGCTTAAATATAATTTTCCCTACTATAGAAGCTATGGCCTAACTGATGAAGCCTGGGCCAGACTCTCAACTTTTAATAACTTTTTCTTAAGAGCAGATTATGATAAAGAACAAAGAAATTTTAAGCTCAAAGAATTTAATTTAAACAGTGAACTTTTAACTTTAATTTACAACTTTGATTCAATTATAGACTATAATGATCAAAACCAGCAAATTATTTTTGAAGAATTAAAGGGTGATTATGATTTCCACCTAACAGCAGAAGATTTAGAATTTGAAGCAAACAACTTTTATCAGGATTTAAGATTTAAGCAGTTTGATTTTAATGGCAGCTTTGATCTGTCAAATTTAAATGATCTGGTTAGAGCTAATCAGCTTGATTTCAATTTAAAACTAACGGAATTCAAACTTGTGCTGGCAGAAATTTTAGCCCAGCAATTAAATCAAAATAGTTTTGGTATCCTGGCTGAAAATAATCAATTTGAAATATTAATTAACAGTTTTTCTTACCAGCAGCAGTACAGTCATCCAAACGGCAGCAGTCAATCCAAATTAGATTCATCAATGCTGCTCGCTGATTTAACTGCCGAATATAATTACACTGAAGAAATACCATATATAAGCAGTGCTGAACTGAAATATAAACCTCAAACTGCAAAAGCAGAACAGCTTAATTCATTTCTACAGCTCGTTTTAAATGAACAAATAAGCAGAAATGAAGATGGTTTTTATGTGATAAAATTTTGGGGACCAATTGATGATTTAAGCCTGGAATAAGTTTTAATTGTTCTATAAACTTAAGTAAAAAAACAGTCCCAAAAGCAGTAAAAACAAAGTTTTATCTGAAATTACTTTACAAGATAAAGTTAAGATGCTAAAATATAACTAGAAAATTTAATAAAACTAACGAGGATGGGTGAAATTCCCTACCGGTGGTAAAGTCCACAAATCCAAGAGGATTGATCTGATGAAATGCAGAACCGACAGTAAAGTCTGGAAGGGAGTTAGGTTATAAGTTTATTAATCTAATTTGTTTACTAAACACTATAGTTTGTTTTAGTGGTAGGTGAACTTAGATAATTTACTCATATTATAATATTTGACTATTTAAAGTCCTTCCAGTTTTGGAGGGGCTTTTTCTATTTTATAAAGAATTATAGTTTAACTTAATTTTCTGATCTAAACAAATTTGAAAAGATTATTGTAGATTATTGGAGGTATAAAATGCAGGAATTTTCTAATGCTGATCAAAAATATATGAAAAGAGCTTTAGAACTGGCCAAATTGGGAGAAGGAAGAACTTCACCGAATCCAATGGTTGGAGCTGTAGTTGTAAAGGATGGAAAAATTGTTGGTGAAGGCTATCATCAGGAATATGGTGGCCCACATGCAGAAGTATTTGCACTTGAAGAAGCAGGAACAAAAGCTGTAGGAGCAGATATTTATGTTAGTTTAGAACCCTGCAGCCATTACGGCAAAACTCCCCCCTGTGCTCAAAAATTAATTGATACTGGAATAAAACGAGCAGTAGTAGCAATGGTCGATCCTAACCCTGAGGTAGCAGGTCGAGGAATAGACATGCTTCGAAAAGCAGGAATTAAAGTGGAAATTGGATTATTTAAGAAAGAGGCTCAGAAATTAAACGAGATCTTTTTGAAATATATTCAAAGTGATTATCCTTTTGTCTATTTGAAAAAAGCTCAAACTTTAGATGGTTATATTGCGAGTAAAACTGGTGATTCAAAGTGGATAACTAATTCAGCTGCCAGATTAGAAGGTCATAAACTAAGACATCGAGTTGATGCTATAATTGTCGGCATTGGAACGGTGCTGGCTGATAACCCTTCACTGACAGCAAGGTTAGATAATAAAGAGGGAGTTGATCCCTTAAGGGTTATCTTAGATCCTGATTTAGAAATACCACTGAACGCAAAATTAATAAATCAGAATTCAACAGCAAACACTTTAATAGTTACAGCTGAAAATAGTGATAAAGCTGATTTAGAAAAAAGGGATGAATTATCTAAAAATAAAATGGTAGAAATACTGTCTTTAAAATCTAATAATAAATATTTTGACCTCAGAGAAGTTTTAAAAAGTTTGAGACAAAGGAAAATAAGCAGTCTCTTAGTCGAAGGAGGAGCCAAACTAAGCCATACATTTTTAAAAGAAGACCTTGTTGATAAATTCTACTATTTTATTGCTCCAAAAATTTATGGTGGTAGTGATGGCACAGCATCTTTTTGTGGTAAAGGACCAGAGCTAATGTCAGATGCAGTTAATTTGAAAATTTTAGAACAAAAATTATTGGGAGATAATATTTTACTAATTGCTGAAAGAAAATAATTTTTAAAATAGAATTACGGTAAATCTTCAATAAGCATTCGATATAGTTTGAGGAGGTGGATTTATTGTTTAGTGGCATAGTTCAAGAAAAAGGTAAGTTTTTAAGAAAATTCAAAGGAAATAATAAATATCAGTTGGAAATAAAGGCAAAAAAAGTTTTAGAAAACATAAAAACAGGTGATAGTATTGCAGTCAATGGAGTTTGCTTAACAGTTGTTGACTATGGTAGTGATTATTTTAGAGCAGATGTAATGCCGGAAACACTTAAGGCAACAAATCTTGGAGATTTAGAGCCTGACTCAATCTTGAATTTAGAACAATCTTTAAAGGCAAATGATTTCATTGGCGGCCATTTTGTTTCAGGTCATGTTGATTCAACTGCCGTCGTAAAGTCAATAAAAAGAGAAAATAATGCCCAAATAATTGAAATGGAAGTAGATCAAGAAACAGAAAAATTTATTGTTCAAAAAGGATCAGTAGCTTTAAATGGAGTTAGTCTGACAGTAATGGGGATTGAAAATAGAATTTTAAAAATATCTTTAATTCCCGAAAGTTGGGCGGAAACTAATTTATCACTTTTAAGTGCTGGTGATCGAGTAAATATCGAAACTGATATGTTGGGTAAATATGTTTATAAAATGCTTAATAATTTAGGCCAAAAAAATAGGCAGGAGACTAAGGTTTCTAAAAGTTTTTTAGCTGAAAATGGTTTTATTTAATTAAGAATCAGATACTAAATTTATGATAAATTTTGATTTGGAAGGAGAGCTAAAATGGATAAAATAGAAGCTGCAATCGAAGATATCAAAGCAGGAAAAATGGTTGTAGTAGTTGACGATGAAGATAGAGAAAATGAAGGTGACCTTTTGATGGCTGCTGAAAAAGTAGATAAAGAGGCCATTAACTTTATGATTAAAGAAGCCAGAGGTCTGGTCTGTACTCCGATCGAAGCTGAATTGAGTCAAAAACTTGATTTGGAAATGATGGTAGAAAAAAATACAGAATCACATGGGACCGCTTTTACTGTTTCGGTTGATCATAAAAATGTTACAACCGGAATTTCAGCTCAGGAAAGAGCTTTAACAATTCAAAAGTTGATTGAGCCTGAATCAAAAGGAGAAGATTTCATGAGACCTGGTCATATATTCCCCTTAATTGCAAAAAAAGGTGGGGTTTTAAGAAGGGCAGGCCACACAGAAGCTGCTGTTGATTTAGCAAGGCTAGCAGGTTTAAAACCAGCTGGTGTTATCTGTGAAATCATTAAAGAAGATGGTGAAATGGGACGGCTTCCATTTCTAAAGGAATTTGCTAAAAAGCACAACCTAAAGTTAATTTCTATAGAAGATTTAATTAATTACAGAAAAGAAAAAGATAAGCTGGTTCATTTAGCAGCTGAAGCAGAACTGCCAACTGATTTTGGAGATTTTAAAATCAAGGTTTTCACAACAAAGGTAGATGATAAAGAGCATATTGCAATCATCAAAGGTGATATAGAAAATGAGAAGGATGTATTAGTTAGAGTCCACTCACAGTGTATTACAGGTGATATTTTTGGTTCAAAAAGATGTGACTGTGGTGAACAGCTGGCAGCAGCCTTACAGCTAATAGAAGACGAAGGTAGTGGTGTTGTTTTATATATGCGTCAGGAAGGAAGAGGAATCGGTTTAGTTAATAAAATTAAAGCATACAAACTACAGGATCAGGGGATGGATACAGTTGAAGCTAATGTAGCTTTAGGTTTTGAGCCTGATTTAAGGGACTACGGTATTGGAGCCCAAATACTGAGTGAATTAGGTCTATCGACAGTTCGCCTCCTAACTAATAACCCAACCAAAATCGTTGGCTTAGAGGGATATGGACTAAAAGTAACCGAAAGAGTTCCCTTAGAGATTAACCCAAACCAGGAAAACGAGTTTTATCTAAAGGTAAAAAAAGATAAAATGGGCCATCTTTTAGACTTTGATCATTAATTCAATAAATTCTTAATCAGATTTTAAATATAAAATAATAATGATTTGGAAATCAAGTTAAAAAAATTATAAATAAATTTAAAAAGGAGAATGATAAAATGAAAACTATTGAAGGAAAATTAAATGCGCAGGGAATGAAAACTGCAGTTATTGTAGGTCGTTTTAACGAGTTTATCTCAGGTAAATTGTTAGAAGGTGCAGTAGATGCTTTAAAAAGACATGGAATGGATGAGGCTGATATTGACGTAGTTTGGGTTCCTGGTGCTTTTGAAATACCTCTAACTGCAAAAAAATTGGCTGCAAAAGAAAAATATGATGGAGTTATCGCCTTAGGTGCAGTAATTAGAGGTGAAACACCTCACTTTGATTATGTTTCTGCAGAAGTTTCTAAAGGAGTTGCTAAGGCAGGTCTGGATACAGAAAAACCAGTTATTTTTGGAGTTTTAACAACTGATACAATCGAGCAGGCTATATCCAGAGCAGGAACTAAATCCGGAAACAAAGGTTATGATGCAGCTGTTTCAATGATTGAAATGGTTAATCTTTTTAAAGCAATAGATTAAATTTATTAAGTTATTTAAATTATTATTATAATCCCCTGATAGTAAACAGTGATATGATCCCCTTATGGTAGACAGATTAAATTTAGATAATCTGTTAGAGCTGAAAGGGGATTTTTAAATTTTCTTTATTGAATTAAAACCTAAAATTAGTTATACTAATAAACAAAGAGTCAAAAATGAGGGTAGGTTGGATAATGAAGAAAAAAAGATTTTTTTCTTTTTTAAAAAATGAAATTAACAGCATTAGCTTTAAAGATTTAGCAAATAATAAATCCTTTATTTTAATAAATAGTTTTTATATAATTGCTGCTGTATTTTTACTTATAGTGCACTCGATAAATCTTAATGGTTTTAATATTTCAGCTGATATTATTAAGGGGTTAATATCTCAGCTGCAGATTTTAGTCCTGCTTTATTTAAGCTTAAATTTCAAAGAAACAGGAATTGCAGCTGCTTTAGTCTTAAATGTATTTTCTCAATCTTCAATGATTGCAGTTATGATCATGGAGAATACATTTATTTATATGCCAGGTCTAATTGCTTATACAACATTTTTAATTGTAATCTTTTTGATTTACAATTATCAGCATGAAATAAATTCGAAAGTAGATGAATTAGAGTCAGAAAAAGAGAAACTGCATCATTTAGCATACCATGACAGTTTAACAAAAATTGCCAACCGGGAAATGTTAATCAAAGAGCTTGACCATTTATCATCTTTGGCTAAAAATAATGAAATCAATTATAACTTAATTTTTATTGATATCAAAAATTTTAAAAGAATTAATGAATCCTGGGGTTTTGAAATCGGTGATTATATTTTAAAAGAAAGTGCTCAAAGACTGAAGAAAATTATTTATGATTCAGACCTAATTGGACGGCTTGGTGGGGATGAATTTGCAGTTGTTGTTAATCAGCAGTTAGGGAAAAAACAATTAAATAGATATATCAGAAGTATTAAAAGAGAACTGGAAAAACCATATAAATATAAAAATAAAGAAGTAGTCTTAAACAGTAACTTTGGTATTTCAACTTTTCCTCAGGATGGAAAAAACAGCAAAGAAATAATTAGAAGTGCTGATATTGCAATGTATAAGGCTAAAACTAATGTAGACAAAGAAATAGAATTTTTTGCTGAACATATGGAAAGAGAAGTGGTGATGGATGTTCAGCTGGAAGATGCTTTAAAAAAGGCTATTAGAAATGAAGAATTTTATCTTATGTTTCAGCCTCAGTATAAAACAGATGGGAAAGAACTTAGGGGTTTTGAAGTTCTTTTGCGCCTCCATTCTTCCAAGTTAGGTTCAATCAGTCCGGCCATATTTATTCCAGAAGCTGAAAAAAGTGGGTTAATTAAAGAAATTGGAGATTGGGTGGTTAGAAGCTCCATTCAAAAATTTAATAAGTTAAAAAATAATTTTAAGCAGAAGGTAATTTTATCGATCAATATTTCGGCAGTTCAGCTCACTGATCCCCAATTTTTAGATCAGATAGAAGACATTATAAAAACAGAAAAACCAGAAGGCTTTGAAATTGAGTTTGAAATAACAGAATCTCATTTTATTTCAGATCAGGAACAGGTAATAGATGTCTTATATAGACTGAAGGATTTGGGTATCGGTATTGCCTTAGATGATTTTGGGACAGGATATGCTTCTTTAAGTTATCTGCAGCATATTCCTCTCGATATCTTAAAGATCGATAAATCTTTTATCGATTTAATTTCTCACAACTCAACCAGAGAAAAGATGATGGTTGCACCTTTAATTGAGATGTCACACCAGTGGGGAGTAAAGGTTATAGCAGAGGGTGTAGAAACAGTAGAACAGCTTCATTATTTAGAAGATCATAACTGTGATTATGTACAGGGCTTTCTGTTTAACAAACCTTTGAGTGAACATCAAATAACAAAATCTTTTTAAAACAAAGCAACAAATAGTAATAGATTGCAGGTAATTTAAATTATATGTTTAATTATAATAATATATTTTTGATCCTTTAATTCTTTGATCCTTTGGTCCTTTTTATAAGAAGTGATATATGAGAGCATTTTATAATTTGCTGATAAATATTAAAGGTATTTTAGAGCTAGAAAAGATAATTAAAAAACCGAAAAATTGGAGTGATTTTATGTCAGAAATTAAATGGGCAAGATTATTAAGTGGTACAGATGTGAGGGGTAAAGCTATTTCAGATGCTGACAAAAAAGCTGATTTGACAGAAGAGGCTGCTGTAGGTATTGGCTTTGCTTTTGTAAAGTGGCTTGCCAGTAATTTAGATAAAGATACAAAAGATTTAAAAATTGCAGTTGGTCATGATTCAAGATTAAGTGCTGACAAATTAAAAAAATCTCTTGCTCAGGGAATAAATACAGCCGGGTCTGACTGTTTAAGTGCTGGACTTGCCTCGACTCCAGCCATGTTTATGTCAACTGTTTTAGAAGGTCATAAATATGATGGAGCAATTATGATCACAGCCAGCCATTTACCTTTTGACAAAAACGGTTTTAAGTTTTTTACCAACCAGGGCGGTTTAGAAAAAGAAAATGTAAAAGAAATTCTAGAAATAGCAGCAGCATCAGAAAATGAATTTTTAGCTGAAGCTCAGTTTGAAAACAAAACTGCTGCAATTAAGAGTATTGATTTAATTTCAGATTATGCTGGGCATATAAAAAATATTATTCGCAAAAATTTAAAGCCAGAGCTTGATCAAGAAAAACCGCTGGCAGGTTTTAAAATAATTGTGGATGCTGGCAATGGAGCTGGTGGGTTCTTTGCTGAAAAAATCCTGGAAGCTCTGGGTGCAGATACAGCAGGCAGTCAGTTTTTAGAACCAGATGGAAATTTTCCGAATCATGCTCCAAATCCTGAAAATAAAGAAGCAATGCATTCAACTCAACAAGCTGTTTTAAAAAATAATGCAGACTTAGGTATCATTTTCGATACAGATGTTGATCGGGCAGCAGTAGTAGACAGCAGCGGGCAGGAGATTAACCGGAACAAATTAATTGCTCTTGCTTCTACAATAGTATTAGAGGATAATCCAGGAGCAACTATTGTTACAGATTCAGTTACTTCTGTTGGTTTAAAAGATTTTATTGAAAATAAGTTGGGTGGAGTACATCACAGGTTTAAAAGAGGTTATAAAAATGTGATTAATGAGGCCAAACGGCTTGAGGCTGAAGGTGTTAATGCACCTCTTGCTATTGAAACTTCAGGCCATGCTGCTTTTAAGGAAAATTATTTTCTTGATGATGGTGCTTATTTAGTGGCAAAGGTTTTAATCAAAATGGCTAATTTAAAAGCAGAGTCAAACAGAAAAATAGGTGATTTAATTTCTGACCTTAAAGAAGCAGAGATAAAAAAAGAATATAGGATGACTATTAATTTAGATGATTTTAAAGATTATGGTCAGGGAATCCTTAGTGATTTAGAAACTTTTGTTAAAGAGCAGGAGGGTTGGGAGATTGCACCAAATAACTATCAGGGACTGAGGGTGAACTGTGGTGGTAGTGACTGGTTTTTACTCAGAATGTCTTTACATGACCCAGTTTTAGTTCTTAATCTGGAGTGTGATAGACAGGAGGATTTAGAAAAGATATTAGATAATTTGCGTAAATTTTTAAATAACTATGATCAACTTAAATCTATTCTTTAATCAGGAGGCTAATCATGAAGTATAGGAAGTTAGGAAACTCAGACTTGGAAATTTCTGCAGTTGGTTTAGGAACCTGGGCTTATGGAAATGACACTTTTGGTCAAGTAGATGATCAGCAGTCAATTAAGGCAATAAGAGCAGCTGTTGATTCTGGGATTAATTTAATTGATACTGCTCCTGCCTATGGTGATGGACATGCTGAAAAAGTTGTGGGTAAGGCAATTCAGGGAATTAGAGATAAGGTTGTTGTTGCAACAAAATGCGGTACTCATAGAGATGGCCCTAAATATATTCGTGACCTAAGTCCTCAACGAATTAGAACAGAAATAGAAAACTCACTAAAACGATTAGATATTGAGCAGATAGATCTTTATCAAATCCACTGGCCTGATCCAGATACTCCCTTAGAAGACAGTGTAGAAGAACTATTAAAGTTAAAACAGGAAGGTAAATTTAAATATCTTGCAGTCTGCAATTTTGGAGTAGAGCTGATGCAGAAAATATCTAAAATGACTGATATTATTTCACTGCAGCCGCAGTATTCACTACTCAAAAGAGAGATAGAAGATCAAATTATTCCTTATCTCTTAAACAATAATTTAGGTACTCTAAGTTATGGAACTTTAGGTGGAGGAATTTTAAGTGGAAAGTATCAGGAAAGACCTCAGTTTGATGATGAAAAAGACAATCGAGCTGGTTTCTATCCATTTTTCAGAGAAGAAAATTGGGATCAAACTCAAAGCTTAATTGAACTCTTAAGAGAAATTGCTGCTAAAAATGGTCAAACACCTGCTCAAACAGCAATCAGCTGGGCAATTAATCGGCCAGCAATCACAACAGCTTTAGTAGGTGCCAAAAATGAAAAACAGGCCAGAGAGAATGCTGAAGCAGCAGATTTTAACTTATCAAAAGAAGAAATGGAATCCTTGACAAAGAAATCAAATGAAGTAATTAAAATAAGGACATTTGTCCTCCCCTAATTAAGTTCGACTAACAAAAGAATTTGATATAATATATAGTTAAGAGGGGGACAATCAATGCCTAAAACTGAACTTGATCGTGTAAAAGTTAAAACTTTAGATAGTCAATTTGAATATATTCTTAAAGAACTATTTGAATATTCACCTCGTGAAGCAAAAGCAATTGTAGAAGCTGCTAATGAAGTCTACCAACTTAAACATTATGATCCATCATATCATGAAAATAAAGATAAAATAGTTAAGACTGTAATCTCTAAAAAGGCACAACACGGTCCAGTTCTAGAAGATTTACCAAAGGTTCAGGTAACCCTGACTAAATCAATAACCAAAGAGGATAAAACACTCTTTAGAATAGAGAATAAATCTGCTCTCAGGAGAGTTAAAATACTGAGAATGACAGAAGAATCACTCGACCAGGGGGGTCTTCTAACCCAGGAAGATCTGGCTGATATACTTGAGGTATCTCCCAGAACTATCAGGCGTGATATCAAAAAACTTAAAGTTCAGGGTTTTAATGTTCAAACCCGAGGCACATATCAGGATATAGGACCTGGAGTATCTCATAAAACTAAGATAATCAAACTATATCTTGAATATAATACCTACTCTGAAATACAGAGAAAAACCAGGCATTCTCCTGGAGCAATTAAGCGATATATCAATGATTTTGGTCGTGTATTGCTTGCAATAAAGAATAAACTTTCAATCAAAGAAACGGCTCATATAGTCGGTATCTCAGAAAGATTAGTTAAAGAATATACCGAACTGTATTTTAAATATAATAGCTCTGAGTATAAAGAGCGTATTGCTGACATAGTTAACATAGCCGAAGAAAAAGCTTCAGTAAAAACTGAGGCAAAAAAGGGGGTCATCAAATGAGACAGGACCCTTTTGCTAATCTCGATAAAAAGACATTCAGACAGGCTATTATTGAGCTTTTAGAAAGTGAATACAAACTACTTGGCAGCCATAAAATATTGGAGTTAATAGCTAATGATATAGTTGAATTAGAGTATAAATATCATCCTCGCAAAAAGACTAATCAGTTTGGCAGTCTAAGCTGGGTTGCTACTTCTGAGCAGAATAACAAGCCAAAACTGGGTCAAAAGCGTGAAGAATACAAACAGGAAGTTATTGAACTTCCCTATGTTACAGAGGAAGATATAGAACTAAAAAGACAGAATGTATCTAAAACAGAACATGATATTATTCGTATTGCCAGGTTAACTAAGGCTGCTAAAAAGCAGGGAACTATGCTAACTGTCGAAGAACTGGCAGCGATAATGAACCGTTCTACAGTAACTATTTCAAAGCGTATTGGCGAATATCATGATACTCATGATGATGTGTTACCTCTTAAAGGTTATATACTGGATATGGGTCGTGGAACTACTCATAAAAAAGCAATAATAGAGCTGTATGAGCAAAAGGTTCAGCCACCTGATATAGCCAGAAAAACAGATCACTCATTAAATGCTGTTGATAGATATATCAAGGATTATGAACGCGTTAAATTCCTTATCAGACGTGGTATAAGCATAACCCAGATCAAACATATGACAGGTCGAGGAGCTTCTGTTATCAAACAGTATAGGAAGCTAATAGAAAAATATCATCCTGAATATTTTGATTCTGATAATGACAAATAATAGATTAATTTGAAATACTAAGAATTAGAAAAAATAGGACCGGACAAATGTCTTAAATGTAAAATTTGAAAATTTAATTGGAATCCTTTTTAAATTTGTTTGACCGGGCAGCCCTTAGGGCTGCCTTTGCTTTTATATAAATTGAAGTATATAATTAATTTGAGATTTAAGTATAATTTAACAGTTAAAGATAAATTAGCATGGGAGGGGGAATCAAATGGATAGGCCAGATTTTGTAAATAAATATTACAAATTAGCAATTGTTTCAGTTATTATAGTATTTCTGATTTTTATTTTTTTTAATTATAATAAAAAAGTAGAGGAAGAAAATTTTTTCTTAGATAAAAGTCTCAACAGACTGCAGGCTGAGGTTAGTGTTATTTTAAATTCTTATGAGATAACTGCAGATGCTATTTTTAATAATGTTATTAACCAGGACGAAATCAAATCTACAATTTATAATGGCTGGCGTTTTAAAAATAAAAGAGATAATTATCGAGCCTTTTTAAACTTTAAAATAAGTCCATTATTTGAAGATCTTAAAAAATATCATGTGCGCCAGCTTCATTTTCATTTCAAAGATGGTACAAGTTTTTTGAGAATGCACCGCCCCAACATTTATGGTGATAATTTATTTGGGATCAGAGAAAGCATAGAGTATGTAAATACACGAAAAGAAAAATTTGTAGGTTTTGAAGAAGGTAGGATTTTTAATGGCTATCGTTATATATATCCACTTGAATTGGATCGGGTATAATTAATTAAACAGTTTTTTCTCGGACATGATATAATAAGATAATACAAACTAAATTGGAGGAAAATATCATGTCTAAAAGATATCCTGAAGAAATGAAAAGAAAAGTTGTTGAACTTGCTAATAATGGTAAAAACCAAACTGAAATACTTAAAGAATATGGAATGGCTAGATCCACTCTTCATAAATGGATTAAACACTATAATAACTCTGGTTCCTTTAAAGCTAAAGATAATAGAACTGACAAAGAAAAAGAATTAATTGAACTTCGTAAAGAAAATAAACAGCTAAAAATGGAGAATGATATTTTAAAGCAAGCGGCGCTGATAATGGGACGAAAGTAGCAGTCATTAAAGCAAATAGGGATAAATACAGTATCAGCGCCATGTGCAAAGCACTCAATATATCAAGGGGTATGATCTATTATACCCCTAAAGAAAACACAGTTAATACTGAACTAGAAAGTGAAGTAATTGCTATTCATAAAGCAAGTAGAAATCACTATGGAACCAGGAAAATCAAAAGAAAATTAGCTAAAAAAGGCTATCAGGTATCAAGACGTAAAATTGGTAAAATAATGAAAAAGTATGACCTGGTTTCCACTTATACCAAAAAACAATACAAAGTTCATTCTCCCAGTTGTAATGAAGATAAAATAGCCAATGTTGTAAATAGAGAATTTGATAAAAAAGAAACTCTAGATGTTGTTGTTAGTGATCTAACCTATGTTAATGTAAATGGCAAATGGAACTATATTTGCCTGATAATCGACCTCTTCAACCGTGAATTCATAGGTTATGCAGCAGGTAAAAAGAAAAATGCTGAATTAGTAACTGAGGCTTTTAAAAGTATTAAAAGACCACTGGATCAGATTAATATTTTACATACTGATAGAGGTAATGAATTTAAAAATAAAGCTATCGATGATATTTTAGACAACTTCGATATTGAGCGCTCTTTAAGCAATAAAGGTTGCCCTTATGATAATGCAGTGGCAGAAGCTGCTTTTAAAGTAGTTAAAACTGAGTTTGCTTATGACAGAATCTTTAACAGCTTTGAAGAGCTGGAATATCAGCTATTTGACTATGTTAACTGGTATAATAACCACAGAATCCACGGGTCGTTAGATTACCTAACACCTGTTGAATATAGATATTTAATGTTCGATAAAAAATTGTTTTAAAAAGGGTTAACAATCCAATATCCACTTGAATATAATAATCAGCACTTAGGCTCGGTTGAGCTGGGGTTATCTTTTGGAGCTGTTACAGAATTATTAAAGAAAAATTTTGGCGGTTTAAAAGCATTTATAATAAAAAGAAATTTGATTGAAGAAATTGTTTTTGAGGAAGAACAAAAGAATTATAGAAACTCTTTTCTTTTAGAAGATTACAGCTATGATAAAGAAATTTACAATAAATTGGTTTCTACAGCTGATGATTTATCTTTAGAAATAATGAGAGAAATTATTAGAATAAATAAAGAAAAAATAGTCAGGCAGACAGCTTTAGAAAAATCATTTATAATTTCAGCTAAGGTTAATTCTAATTATTATACAGGAAGTTTTGTCAGCGTCAGAGGAATTGATAACTTACATAAAGGCTATTTGATTAGTTACCAGGAAAATGATTCCTTAAAATTTATTAACAGCAACTTTTTTGATACAATTATTATTTCGATTATATTTTTGATGATTACAATTATTCTGCTGACATTAATTTTTTCAAACAATAATAGATTAAGGTTTCTTGCTCACAATGATCAGCTAACAGAGGTTAGCAATAGACATCATCTGAATTTCATACTCGAAAAAGAGTATGAGCGTAAACAGAGATATAACAGTACTTTTTCTCTAATAATTTTTGACATTGATCACTTTAAAAAAATTAATGATAATTATGGTCATTATGCAGGAGATAATATTCTAAAGGAAATTAGCAGTCTTATCCAGAAAAATATTCGCGAAAATGATTATTTTGGCCGCTGGGGTGGAGAAGAATTTGTTATTATAGCTGCTGAGATTAAACTTGAATCAGCTTATAAGCTGGCTGAAAAATTAAGAAAAGTAGTGGAAAATTATAATTTTATTGAAAAGGCCAATATTACAGCAAGTTTTGGTGTGGCTGAGATTGATTCAGCTGAAAATATAGATGATTTAATTAAAAGAGCAGATGATGCACTATACAGGGCCAAAAGAAATGGCAGAAATAGAGTTGAAATAGATAGTTAAGAATAGATGAAATAGAAAGTTAAAAATAAAGAGGATAGAAAGTTAAATATAAAAAAGATAGAAAGTTTAAATTAGAAAAAAGTCCTGCAGCCAGTATAAAAAGCTTCAGGACTTTTGCTTTCCCTTCTATAATAAAATATTATTTAAATTAATCTTCCGTTTTTGCAGACTCTTTTTCAGCAGCTGGTCTCTTTTCTTTATTTGCCTCAATTTTATCTATTAAATCGGGAACTTTTTCTATAAGTTTTTCCAGCGATCCTTTATTTTTTACAGGCAGCATTTCTACTTCAGCTCCTCTGACTACTAAAATAGCATCAGGCGAAATTTTGCAGCCAACTCCACCACCACCTCCTCCAGCTTTATTTTCTTCTTCACCAATACCTCCACCAAGACCGAAAGAGGCAGTAATGATTGGTATTAATTTAATTTCTCCAACATCGATTGCTTCACCAACAACGGTTTCAGTTTTCAGAAAATGATCCAGCTTTTCATACATAGCCTCCAGAACTTTTTGAGTTGTTTCCATAAAATCACCTTTCTTTTATTTAGATTTGTAAAATAACCATAAAATTTTTAAAGTTTTAAAAGAAAAAATGAAAGTGAAAAAATGCCAAAGAATTAATAAAGGGATTATTCTGCCGCCGACAGCACCTTTTCCTTTAAAAAGCACTTCCTGCCAGTTTATTTTTACATTGATTTCTGGATAATCAAGCAGTTCTTTAAAAGTATAATAATAGGCCAGAAAAATGCCATTATAGTAAGGGTCAGCAAAAGAGAATAGAAGATCCAATTTTAAATAGTCAGGTTTCAGCTTCTTAAGCAGATTAATGATAAATTGAAAGAAGTGTGATAAATTTTCTCTGCTGATCAAGCTGAAAGGAAATGCAGTAACTGCTTTCTTTTTTTTCTTCTTTAATTTTTTTTCTTCTTTATCTTTAGATTTATCTTCATCAGAAAAAAACTTAAATTTATTTTGAATAAATTTTTTGGACTTCTGCTGTATAAATTCAGCCGCCGAATTTTCTTCTGCCAGTTTGTTGAGTTTAAATTCTTTTTTATAGCCAAGTATTTTTAAGCAAACAAGCTTTTGATCTGCTTTCTTCTGCAGATACATTCTAAAAAATAGCACTGAAAAATAAAGCTTTAAATCAAGTTTTTGATCATAATCAAAACTCAAAGCATAGTGGTAGGGAAGAGCCATGATCGCAATAATAAAGAATATTAAGATAATTAAGAAAAAAAGTATAAGCTGCAGCAAATTAATTCCCCCCCCTTTAGCTTACTTATATTATATAAAAAATTAGTTGGTTTGTATATTGATATTTTTAATTAATTATGTTTCATTTTACAGTCAAGACTATAATTAGTTAATAAAAAAGCTAATAACTTTAATCAAATCTTAAAGATATAGTCTATTTAATAGACATAATTATATTCTTTCGATATAATGAGTTATAGTTATTAAAGTAGTAGGCAATATAATATTTAATGGAGGTAGAGAGTATGGAGTATATAAGTACTAGAGGTAATTATAAGCCAGTTAGTTCAGCTGAGGCAATTAGTTTAGGGATGGTTCCTGCAGGAGGTCTTTTTGTCCCGGTAGAAATACCTAAATTTAAATTAAAAGAAATTATGTCCCAAAAAAATAAAAACTATCAAAAACTGGCGGCCTGGATATTCAAGAAATTTTTAACCGATTTTAGTGAGGATGAAATAGAAAAAGCTGTAGAAGCAGCTTATAGTGAGCAGAAATTTCCGGAGGTAGAAAAAACACCGCTTGTTAAGCTTAATCAAAATACATATATATTAGAACTCTGGCATGGGCCAACAGCAGCCTTTAAAGATATGGCTCTTCAAATTTTACCACAGCTGCTTGCTGAATCAGCAAAAAAGATGAAGATTGAAAATGAAATAGTAATTCTTGTAGCAACATCAGGTGACACAGGTAAAGCCGCTCTCGAAGGTTTTAAAGATGTTGAGGGAGTAAAAATTATTGTCTTTTACCCAGAAGCTGGAGTAAGTAGAGTTCAGGAAGATCAGATGAAAACAACTGCTGGGGAAAATACAGAAGTAGTTTCTTTAAAGGGAAATTTTGATGACTGTCAAAATGCAGTTAAGGATGTTTTTGCTGATCAGGATCTGAAGCAGAGGCTGGAAGATAATAATTATCAATTTTCTTCAGCTAATTCAATAAACTGGGGAAGGCTGCTACCACAAATTGTTTATTATTTTAAGGCTTATTTGAAACTACTGCAGGATGGAGAAATTGAAGCAGGAGAAAAAGTAAATTTTACAGTTCCAACCGGTAATTTCGGTAACATACTTGCAGGCTATTATGCCTATCGAATGGGACTTCCAGTTAATAAATTCATCTGTGCCTCAAATGACAATAAAGTTTTAACAGATTTTTTAGAAACAGGGATTTATGATATTAATCGTGATTTCAAAAAAACAATTAGCCCTTCAATGGATATTTTGATTTCATCGAATTTAGAACGTTTTCTTTTTGAAATGAATGGACATGACAGCAGCAAAATTAATGATTGGTACCAAAAGTTGAAAACAGATAAGAAATTCAAAATAGATGACCAGACTTTTACTAAAATAAAAGAAATGTTCAGCGGTAAGTTCAGCAGTGAGGATGAGGCTAGAGCTGCTGTTCAAAAAACATATAAAGATTACAATTATTTAATCGATCCCCACACAGCAGTTGGGATTGACTCACTTTTTAAATACCGAAGTGACAGTGATGACCAAACAAAAGCTGTTGTTGATTCTACAGCAAACCCCTATAAATTTAGTCGAGCTGTTTTAGAATCTCTAAAAGGTGAAAAGATTGACAGGGATGAATATAGAATTATTGAAGAATTAGAAGCCATGACTGCAACTAAAATTCACAGAGGTCTGGCAGGTCTAGAAAATATGGAAGCTAAACACCAGCAGAGCTGTGAGAAAGATGGTGTAAAAGAAAAAATAGAAGAGCTGCTAAAATTATAATTATTTTTTAAGGCAGGAGATTTGATAATGGCAACCTTGATGGCATATCTACCGCTCTGGAAAGAAGCTTTAGTTCTTGCCTGGCCGGTAACCTTAAACCACATATTTACAACAGCAATGAGAACAACTGATATGATCTTAATGGGATTTTTTGGCCCGGCTGCAGTTACAGCTGTGGGCCTTGGAGATGTCTGGGAAAGCATAATTTTAAGAATTGGCCTGGGGCTTGGTACCGGAAGCATCTCACTTATTTCTCAAGAAAGCGGTACAAATACAGCAGCGGCCAGGGCCAATAAAGATACAATTTTATCTCAGGTGATTTTAATATCATTTCTAATTGGGCTCCCCTTTATTTTGGCTGCTGTGATTTTTGCAGAAGAGATGATAGCCTTACTTGGTGCAGCTCCAAGAGTAATAGAGCTTGGGGCACAGTATCTCGTGATAATTTTTGCAGCCGCTCCTTTCAGAATAATTGCAATAGTAGCTGCTCGTGCACTTCAGGGAAGTGGAGACACCAGGACTCCAATGATTGTAGAAGTCATTTCAAACTGTATTAATATTATTTTGTCAGTTGGTCTTGCGCTTGGGGTAGCTTTTTTTCCAGAAATAGGAGTGGCCGGGGTTGGAATTGGGACTTTTACTGCTAAGACTCTGTCAGCAATTATTTTTATTTTTATCTTTTTAAGTCCTAAAAGTGAATTCAGCTTAAAAAATCCAATTAAAAACTGGGATTTTATTTTAATTAAGCAGCTAATTAAAGTAAGTTCACCTAAAATTGTGGAAGGTCTTTACCAGAGTTTTATTACCTTTCCTTTTAATTCTATTGTGCTTCTTTTTGGAACAGAAGCAGCTGCGGCTTACCATATAGCAAGAAGAGTTTTTCAACAGCTGATAGCACCACTGCATCGAGCTTATTATACGGTAACAGCTATTTTAAGTGGTCAAAAAATTGGTGCAGCAAAGATAGATGAGAGCAAAAAAACGGTAGAGGCAATGCTGATCTTAACTGTTATCTCAATTGGGAGTTTTTCATTTATAATCTTTTTTGCTTCTCCTTATTTAGTTAGACTATTTGGCGATAACCCTCAAACTTTAGCAATTGCTGTTAAATTTATGAAAGCTTTAAGTTTAGGGGGGCCGGTAATTACAATCTATGGTGTTTTAGCTGGCCATTTGAATGGGGCTGGGAATACGAATTCTGCTTTTTACGCTAATGTTGTTTCTCAAACTCTATTAAAGCTAGGTTTAAGTTATCTGCTGGCTGTATTTTTTGACCTGGGAATTATAGGAGTCTTAATTGCTCTTCCAGCTGATTTTTTTGGCAGGGCACTCTGGGTAAGTCGAAAATATTTAAGTGATGACTGGATAGCTGAAGCTGATATTTTGATTAATGAAAGAAGAAAATCCAGTAATTAAGGCAGGTTTTAATCAACTTAGAAAGAAATATATAATAGTGAAATAATTTATTTATAATATTTATAAATTATAAATAACAAAATTATACTTTAAAATAATTCGAGGTGGAAAAATGGAATTTAGACAGGCAGAAATGAAGGATATCCCTCAGATTATGGAAATTATTCAGGCTGCTCAGCAGTATTTAAAAGAGGAAGGAATAGACCAGTGGCAGAATAATTATCCTAATCCTGAATCACTAAAAGCAGATATAATAAATAAAAACTCTTATCTAATTGAAGATAAAGACAAAATAATTGCAACAGCTGCAGTGATTTTTGGTGATGATCCTACTTACAGTTATATTGAAGGTGGTAAATGGCTTAGTTCAGGTAATTATGGAGTTATCCATCGAGCTGCAGTGGCAGAAAATTATAAGGGACAGGGCATTGTTTCCGAAATATTTGCTCAAACTTATAAACTGGCAGCAGCGAAAGGGATCACAAGTATTAGGATTGATACCCATTCAGAAAACAAAGCAATGCAGCGGGTAATAAAAAAGGAAGGATTTCAGTATTGTGGTATTATTTATACTGAAGATAACAGCAAACGATTTGCTTATGAAAAACTAATTTAATTTTATTAAGAAATTTTTTGAACCGCTTTTAAACCACTTATTGAAGCTGAAGACTGTAAAAGGAGGGGAAAATGAAAGACTTAAAATATTTAAAATTATTGTCAGAACAATTTCCTAATATACCCGAAGTAAGTACAGAAATTATTAACTTGAAGGCAATTTTGAATCTGCCTAAAAGTACAGAGCATTTTCTGACAGATCTGCATGGAGAAGCTGAAGCTTTTAAATATATGCTAAAAACTGCTTCAGGAGTTATTGAGTATAAAATAGATCAAATTTTTGGCGATCGTCTAAAAGATACTGAAAAAAGAGAGCTTGCTACTCTGATTTTTTATCCCAAAACAAAAATGAAAGAGCTAGATGAAAGAGGAGGAATTCCACCAGAATGGTACAAAGAAGCTCTGGATTATATGGTTCGAATTACACAGGAAGTTTCTTCAATTTATACCAGATCAAAGGTTAGAAAAGCTCTCCCTGAAAAATTTTCATATATTATTGAAGAGCTGCTGCATATTAAAGAATGTGACCCCAACAAAAAAGCTTATAAAGACAAGATATTAACAACTATAATTGAAATTGGGAGAGCAAAGGACTTTATTATAGCTCTATCAGAACTAATCCAGAGTTTTGCAGTTGACAAACTTCATATTATTGGAGATATTTATGACCGGGGGCCAGCTCCAGATGTAATTATGAACGTTTTAAAATCACATCATAATGTCGATATTCAGTGGGGAAATCATGATATTTTATGGATGGGTGCTGCTTTAGGTCAGCAGTCTCTGGTTGCTACTGCTTTAAGAATTGCTCTTCGCTATGGTAATTTAGAGTTTCTAGAAGAAAGATATGGGGTTAATATGAGACCTCTTTCCAGATTTGCAATGAATTACTATCCCGAGCCAGATCCAGAACTATTTGAGCCACAGCTGATTAATAAAGAATTGGACCAAAATGAAATTAAAATAATGGCTCAGATGCAGAAGGCTATAGCAGTAATTCAATTTAAATTGGAAGGTCAGCTGATCAAAAAACATCCTGAATTTAAAATGAATGAAGCCTTATATTTAGAAAAAATTGATTATGATAATTATACTTTAGAGCTTAACGGGAAAAAATACAAATTAACTGATACAAATTTTCCGACAATAAAGCCAGAAGATCCCTATAGTTTAAGTACCTGGGAAGAAGAGGTTATCGAGCAATTAAGTTATTCTTTTAAAAATAACGATAAACTGCAGGAAGATATCAAATTCCTGTTTAATAATGGCAGTATGTATAAAAAATATAATGGTAATTTGTTATTTCACGGCTGTGTGCCTCTGACAGAAGCTGGAGATTTTTCAACCATTGAGGTCAATGGAGAAAAGTACAGCGGCAAAAAATTAATGGACTTTTTTGACGATATTGTGAGGCGCAGTTATTCGAGTAAAGATGAAGAAGCTGATTTTAAAGATTGGCTCTGGTATCTCTGGCGCGGAGAATTTTCTCCTTTATTTGGTAAAGACCGAATGACAACATTCTTAAGATACTTTACTGATGAAGATGAGCCGGAACTATATAAAGAAAATAAAAATCCATATTATCAGGCCCGAGAAAACGAATTTACCTGTAAAAAAATACTGGCAGAGTTTGGACTGGATACGGAAAAAGGACACATTATTAATGGACATACTCCAGTAGCAGAAAAAATGGGTGAAAGCCCGATCAAGGGAAACGGAAGGTTGTTGGTAATTGATGGTGGAATTGCAGCTGCCTATCATGAAAAAACAGGAATCGCAGGTTATACCTTGACTTACAGCAATACTAAAATGCGTTTGATGTCACATGAGCCATTTATCAGCAAACAGGATGCTCTGCATAAAGACAGCAGGGACACAATTTCAGCAGTCGAGGTATTGAAGTTTGACCGGCCGCAAAAAATTGCTGATACAGATATTGGTGAAAAATTAAGTGAAGATGTAAAATACTTGATGCAGCTCCTTGCTGCTTATAAAGATGGTATTATAAAAGAAAAATACAACTAAGACTATGAACCAGGGAAGTAAAATCCCCTGGTTTTTTTATGTTTATTTATGTGCACCTTCCGGGTACGCGAACATAAATGAACATAACTGATAACAGGACAAAACTAAAGATTATAAATTCTGTCATTTGTAATAGCTGCCATAACTATTTTTCTTTTCCTTGCTATTTCAGGACTAACGGAATAAAATAAAATTAGAAATTAAGAAACAAAAATAATTAAATCTGCTTTTAAGTGACATAATTTAATAAGATGATTTTAAGTATGCAGATTATAAGCGTATAATTTCAACTTTCTTAATTTTTAAAATTGGCAATTTTCAGTTTTAAGCAAACTCGGGCCCAAAGGAGTATTTGTTATGAAAATTAGTTCTAGAACTAAAAAAATTATTAAAATTTTAATTGAAAATGACGATTATATTGTAACTGATCAGATTGCAGAAAAGTTAGATGTAAGCTCAAGGACTATTTTGCGGGAACTTAAAAAGGTGGAAAAATGGCTTCAGAAAAATAAAATTTTACTGGAAAAGAAAAAAGGAACGGGAATTCGATTAGAATGCAGCCTCGATGAAAAAAGAAGAGTTAAAGAACTCTTAGAATTTGAAAGTGTTGACAAATACTATTCACCAGCTGAGAGAAGAATGATTATTTTAGCTGAACTGCTAAAAGATCAGCGTCCAAACAAATTATATGCTTTTACCAGGGTTCTAAATGTTTCTGAAGCCACAGTAAGTAATGATCTTGATGAAATTGAAAAGTGGCTGCAGGATTATAAATTAAAGTTGGTTAGAAAACCTGGTTTGGGGGTTTATCTTAAAGGTAAAGAAAGAGAAATTCGAAAAGCAAGTATTAATCTCCTTTATCAAAATTTTGATTTAGAAGAAATACTACTGCTGCTGCAGGATAAATATTCGGAAAAAGAACAGTCACTACGAAAAACGATTTCTAAAAATAGACTCTTGAATTTAATTGGACTTGATACAATAAATCTCTTAGATAGTTATATAAAAGAATTGGAAACAAAGATGGACTACAAACTGGCTGATGATTCATATGCTGCTTTAATGGTTCACCTGGCGATTGCTTTAAAAAGAATCAAAGAAGGTGATCAGATTACGATAGAGCAGAAGCTTTTAGAAAAAATCAGAAATAATGATGAATTTTTGATTGCTAAAAATCTGGTCAGTTCAATTGCAGATGCTTTTAATGTAGAAATCCCAGAAGCAGAGGTTGCATATGTAACTATGCATTTAATGGGGAGTAAAGGTCGGGGTGGAATTTATAATGATGAGATATCGATGACTGACGATTATCATTTAGTCTACCTTACAAGAAAAATGATTGAAAAAGCTGAAATTGAATTAGGTATCTATTTAGAAGATGACGAAGAGCTTTTAATCGGACTGGTTCGACACTTAGAACCAACAATTAATCGGATCAAACTGAATTTAGATATTAGAAATCCACTTTTAGCTGAAATAAAAGAAAAGTATGGAGAACTTTTTCAGGTGTCTAAAAAATGTGCAGCAATTTTAGCAGCTGAAGAAAAGATAGATGTTCCAGATTCTGAAGCTGCCTATATAGCAATGCATTTAGGTTCGGCTGTTGAAAGAAAAAGAAAGCCACAGCAAAAATACAGAGCAGCTGTTGCCTGCACTAGCGGCATAGGAGCTTCAAGGCTTTTGGCTTCAAGATTAAGCAAAGAATTTGAAAATATAGAAATAACTTCACTTATTTCAACCTTAGACTTTGATAATCAGGTAATAAAAGATCTTAATTTAGATTTAATAATCTCAACAGTGGCGATTCCTAAAAGTGAAATACCAGTAATTGTTGTAAATCCTCTTTTAAATGAAAAACAGCAGCAGGAAATTAATGATTTTCTGCTCAATCATCAGGCAAAAAATCAGCAAAATAATAAAAAAATAACCTTAAAAGAAAAACTAGAAATGATAAATAATTACAATCAGGGAATCTTGGAGGTTTTAAATAACTTTCAACTTATAAATAGCTATCATTATAAAACAGTAGACAAATTAATCGAAGATGCTGCTCAGTTTCTGACTAATTCTCAAAGACAGAAGCGAGAAATTGAAAAGGACTTAACTTTAAGAGAAGAAAAAGGAAGCACAGTCTTAAAGCATAATCAAATCATGTTATTACACTGTCAGAGCAGTGCTGTTAGAGAATTATATTTTGCAGTTATCAGACCGGATAAAAGTTTTGAGATTATAACTGAAGCTGGTGAAAAAACAGTGATAGAAATTGTAATTGTGATGGCTGCCCCGATAAAAGGTAGTACTCAGGGAAGAGAGGTACTGAGTGAAATAAGTCATTTATTGATTGAAAATCAGGATTTTATAGATGCGGTTAAAACGGGAAGTAGTGAAGAAATTTACTATGGTTTGTCAGAGCATTTTGACTATTTTCTACAGCAAAAAAGTACTGTAAATTATCACAAGGAGGAAAAATAAATGCAAAAAAGCAGTTTTCAAAATAAAGTTCAGAGTTTTGGTAGATTTTTAAGTGGAATGGTAATGCCGAACATTGGTGCCTTTATCGCCTGGGGTTTAATTACAGCCTTTTTTATTCCAACTGGCTGGGTTCCAAATGAAGGGCTGGCAAGTTTAGTTGGTCCAATGATCACCTATATGCTGCCTCTTTTAATAGCCTTTTCCGGTGGTAAATTAGTCGCTGGTATTAGAGGGGGAGTAGTTGGAGTAGTAGCTACTATGGGAGTAATTGTTGGTTCTGATATTCCAATGTTTATTGGAGCTATGATTATGGGACCATTTGGTGGCTGGACCATCAAACATGTTGATCGGGCATTTGAAGGTAAAATTAAATCAGGTTTTGAAATGCTGGTCAATAACTTTTCAGCTGGAATAATGGGGGGGGTTACTGGCAGTTTTAGCCTATCAGATTATTGGGCCAATTGTTGTCGGACTAAATGAAATTTTAAGAATAGGTGTTAATGCCTTTGTCAGCCGTGGTTTACTGCCTTTAGCTTCAATCTTTATTGAGCCGGCAAAAATCTTATTTTTAAATAATGCAATTAACCATGGTGTTTTAGGACCATTGGGAATCCAACAGGTAGAAGAAGCAGGTAAATCAATCTTCTTCATGCTGGAAACAAATCCCGGTCCCGGGCTTGGAATACTATTAGCTTACTGGATCTTTGCCAAAGGGATGGTCAAACAGTCTGCACCTGGAGCAATAATAATTCACTTTTTTGGTGGAATTCACGAAATATATTTCCCCTATGTTCTAATGAAGCCCTCACTTTTACTGGCGGTTATCGGTGGTGGAGCAAGCGGAATCTTTACCTTTAGATTATTTAATACTGGTCTGGTAGCAACACCATCTCCTGGTAGTATTTTTGCTTATCTTGCTATGACACCAAGAGGTAATTATTTGGGAGTGTTTGCCGGTATTTTGGTTGCCACTGCAGTTTCCTTTGTCATTGCCTCTGTTTTAATTAAAAGGTCTGTTGCTAGAGGAGACACAATGGAGTTTGAATCTGCCCAATCGAAAGTAAGGGAGCAAAAGGGTAGAGATTTACACATGGATAAAAAAGCTAAAACAGTTAGTGCAGCAGAAGTAAATAAAATTGTTTTTGCCTGTGATGCAGGTATGGGATCCAGTGCAATGGGTGCAGGAAAACTGCGCAAAAAGATTAAGGCTGCAGGTTTAGACATTACAGTTGTTAACAAAGCGATAAATGAAATACCAGAGGATGCACAAATTGTAATTACACATCAAAATTTAACTGAACGGGCAAAAGGAGTGGCACCTCAGGCAGAGCATATCTCAATTCAGGATTTTCTGCAGACACCAGTATATGATCAATTAGTTAATAGACTGGTCGAAGATAATAAAGAAGAAACAGATCAACCAAATAGAACTAAAAAAACTGCTGCTGAAAACAACTCAGGCTCTAATTCCTCTGCAAATAAAAAAATATTAAAGAAAAAAAATATAAAACTGGGTCTTGAAAGTGTTGACAGAGAAAAGGCAATAAAGATGGCTGGAGAACTATTAGTTGAAAGCGGCTATGTAGAAAAAGACTATGTTGAAGCTATGTTGGATCGAGAAAAAGAAATGTCAACTTACATTGGTCAGGGAGTGGCAATTCCTCATGGAGTAGGAGCCGCAAAGAAAAAAATTAATAAAACTGGAATTTCGATTCTGCAGTTTCCTGATGGCATAGATTTTGAGGGAGAAACCGCTTATCTAGTAATTGGAATTGCAGGAGTAGGAAACGAACATCTAAAAGTATTAGCTAACCTATCAGAACTAATTGAAGAAGATACAGGAGCAGAAAAATTAAGAACAACAGATGATCTTGATTATATTTATAATAAATTTACTATTTAAAAGATTAACAAACCTCCCTGCTTAGCTTAAATTTTAAAAGATGCTGAGCAGGGATAAAAGATAAGTTAAATTGAAATATTTTAATAAGGATTGATACTGATGATAAAAACACTGACCTTAAACCCAGCTTTAGATAAAACAATAATTTTAGAAAATTTTAGAGTTAATCATTTAAATCGCATTCAAAAGGTGCATAAAGATGCTGGGGGTAAAGGAATTAATGTTTCTAAGATGCTTAAAAATTTAGGTCAAGAAAGTACAGCAGCAGGTTTTTTAGGTGGAGCAGCTGGTGAATATATAATAAAAGAAGTTGAAAAAATTGGGATAAAATCTGAATTTGTGCAGACTGAAGCAGAAACAAGAACAAATACTAAAATGGTTGATCCACTCAATAATACCTTTACTGATCTAAATGAGTCAGGAGCGGCTGTAACCTCTGTACAAATTTTGGAATTAAAAGAAAAAATATTTGCCGATTTGAATAAAAATGATATTTTAGTGCTGGCAGGCAGTGTACCACAGGGAGTTAAAACAGATATTTACCAAAAATTTATAGCTGCTGCCAACCAAAAAGAAATAAAAACAATTTTAGATGCAGATGGTGAATTATTTAGAAAGGCTGTTCAGGCCTCTCCTACACTGATTAAGCCAAATGAGCATGAGTTAGCACTCCATTTCAATAAAGAATTTAATGATTTAAAAACTATGATTAGAAAAGCTGAAACCCTTCTAAAAACTGGTATACAAAAGATCATGTTATCCTTAGGAAAAGAGGGAGCAGTTTTTATCACTGCAGATGAAAAAATGAAAATTGAACCCTTAAAACTTGATGTTAAAAGTACAGTTGGTGCCGGAGATGCGATGGTAGCTGGTTTAGCATATGGTTTAGAAAACAAACTTAAGCTTGAAGAAACGCTGAAAACTGCAGCTGCCTGCAGCAGTGCAACTTTAATAAAAAATGGCACAAAAATGGGCAGTAGAGAAGATGTGGAAAGACTAAAAAAAATGATTCAAATCATTAAAATTTAAACAAAATTTTGACTGATGAAAATTTTTCAAAAGCAAAAAATATAACCAAAGGGTGATAAATAATGAAAACAAGAGCAGTCCGTATATATGGTGAAAATGATCTTAGATTAGAAGAATTTGAGCTTCCAGAAATTAAAGATGATGAAATTTTAGCCAGAATAGTCTCCAACAGTATCTGTATGTCGACATATAAAGCTGTTATTCAAGGGGGACGCCATAAGAGAGTTCCCGATGATGTTGCAGAAAATCCAACAATTACCGGACATGAATTTGCGGGAGAGATAGTTAAAGTGGGTAAAAAGTGGCAGGATCAATTTGAACCAGGCGAAAAGTTTGCAGTTCAGCCAGCTCTAAACTATAAGGGGAGTCCCTATGCTCCCGGCTATTCCTATAAATACTTTGGGGGTAATACAGAGTACACAATTATTCCTCAGGAAGTTATGGAATTAGGTTACCTTTTAAAATATGAGGGAGATGGCTTTTATGAAGCCTCACTCTCAGAGCCTATGTCCTGTATTGTAGGTGGCTATCATGCAGTTTATCACACAGAAAGCAACAATTATATTCATAAAATGGGAATAGTAGAAGGCGGAAAAGTTGCTCTTTTGGGGGCAGCAGGCCCAATGGGTTTAGGAGCGATCGATTATGCCCTGCATGCAGATCGCAAACCATCAGTAGTTGTAGTAACAGATATTAACCAGGATCGTCTGGATAGAGCAGCCAGCTTATTCACCCAGGCAGAGGCAGAAAAACAGGGAGTGGAACTGCATTTTGTCAATACGGCAGAGATGGAAGATGTACCGGCTGAACTGAAAGAACTGGTTGGAGGAGCAGGTTATGATGATGTCTTTGTTTACGCTCCGGTACCAGAACTGGCAGAACAGGGAGACCAGATTCTGGGTAAGGATGGTTGTCTGAACTTCTTTGCCGGTCCTACAGACAAAAAACTTTCTGCAGAATTTAACCTGTACAATATTCACTATTCTCCAACCCATATTATGGGTTCAACTGGTGGTAATGATGATGACATGCGTGAGTCGCTCAAGCTTTCTGCAGAGGGAAGATTAAATCCAGCAACAATGATTACCCATGTTGGTGGACTGGACAGTGCAGCTGATACTATTCAGAATCTGCCAAAAATTCCCGGCGGGAAAAAACTAATCTATACTTCAATCGATATGGAACTGACAGCTTTAGAAGATTTTGCTAAAAAAGGTGAAGCTAATCCTAAGTTTGCTAAATTGGCAGAAATTATTGCGAATAATAATGGGCTCTGGTCAGCAGAGGCAGAGAAATATCTGCTAGAAGATTTTTAGGTTTTAGGCACCGAGCGCTTGGGTATCATTTCCATATTGTAATTTAAGTTTAATTAAATAAATTAGTAAATTTAATAAATAAGTAGGAGTGAATTTTTATGAAAAAAGCAGATTTTATTTTAGAACATGAAGAAGGTTTTCATGCCAGACCGGCCGGGATTTTTTCCAAGCAGGCGAGTAAATTTAAAGCAGATATTGTGCTCTTTAAAAACGGTAATCAAGAGAAAGAGTACAACCCAAAAAGTATAATTTCTATTATGACTATGGGAGCAACACAGAATGATAAAATAACCATTCAAGCAGATGGAAATGACGAGGAAGAAGCAGTCAATTCTTTGCTTGATCTAGTAGCAAATGATTTTAAATTAGCTAAAAGCTAATTTAATAATATAATACAGCAGCAATTATGTAAAAAGACCCATCATTTTGGACAGGTGATGGGTCTTTTTCATTTATCTGCGCATTTATGTGCACCTTCCGGGTACGCGAACATAAATGAACATAAACTGAATTTATTAAAAAAAAAGCAGGAATCGTGAAATTTATAATGAATAGTATATAATAATCGAAAAAATTTTTGCATATAGTATATTTTTACAAGGGAGGATTATTGTGAAAGGAAAGTTTAGTTATTTATTATTTTTACCAGCATTTTTATTTATAATTTTCTTTTTAGTAGTACCTATATTACTAACGATGGTCAGCACAGTTCAGGTAGATGGTGGCTGGACATTAAGCGGATATTCTAACTTCTTTAAAGATTATTATTTAAGAGACATTTACTTTAGAACTCTTAAAATTGCTGGGATCACAACCATTTTAGCTGCTTTTTTAGGTTTTCCTACCTCATATTATATTTCCAGATCCGCCAAGAAATATAGAGGTATTTTTTTAGTTTTAGCAGTTTTTCCACTGCTGACAAGTCCTGTTGTGCGTTCATTTAGCTGGATGATTATTTTAGGGAAAAATGGAATAATCAATGATATTTTATTGGCTTTATCATTAGTTGAAGAACCACTTAATTTACTGTACACTGAGTTTTCTGTAATTACAGGTCTTCTATATTTGTTTCTGCCTTTGATGATTTTATCACTTGTAGGTGTTATGGAAAATATTGATGGTGAACTAATAAGGGCTGCAGAAAGTTTAGGTGCTTCGAAATTTAAGGCATTTATGAAGGTTGTTTTTCCCTTAAGTTTACCGGGGTTAATTATTGGTACATCACTTGTTTTTACAGGCAGTTTTACTGCTTACACAACACCGATGCTTTTGGGTGGAGATAAAACAAGAGTACTATCAACTTTAATTTATGAGAATGCTCTGGCTTTATTTAACTGGGAACAGGCTTCACTAATTGCTGCAGTAATGATTATAACTACCTTTACTATTGTCATTTTAATTAACTATTTCTCAGACAAACTAAATCCAGGGGGTGTAAAATAATGAATGAAAAAGGAAAAACTTTAAGTGTTTTCACACTAATTGTTTATTTTTTCTTAATAGCACCACTTCTAATAATTACTTTAACAGCCTTTGGTGAATCAGAATTTCTCAAATTTCCTCCTGATTCTTTTTCCGTCCGCTGGTTTGTCAATGTTTTTCAAACAGAAATGTTTATCAATACATTTGTGATCAGTTTAAAGGTTGCGGTTATTTCAACACTTTTGGCTCTTTTAATGGGTATTCCAGCCTCATACATAATCAGCAGAGGTAATTTTAAGCATAAAAGATTAATCGAATCTTTTTTCTTATCACCGGTTTTAATTCCGCAAATTGTATTTGGGTTTTCACTATTTAATTTTTTAATAATTAAATTAAAACTTCCTGTTTTATCAAGTTTGCTAATTGGACATACAATTTTTATTATGCCTTACATAATTAGAGTTATATCTGCCAACTTAGAGAATTTTGACTATGAAATAGAAGAGGCAGCAGTTATTTTTGGTGCCAGTCCTTTAAAAACATTCTTCATTATTGTACTGCCCAATATAAGTTCAGGTGTAATAGCCAGTTTTATTCTTGCTTTTATTAATTCTTTTAATAATGTTCCAATCTCAGTGTTTTTAACCGGACCGGGTATCAGCACCTTACCGATTCAGATGATGAGTTATGTAGAATATTATTTTGATCCAACAGTTGCAGCACTTTCTGTTTTATTAATGCTGATGACTACAGTTTTAATGTTTATCATAGAGAGAAGTTTAGGTCTAAATTATTTTGTAGAAAATTAGTAGGAGGTAAGATATGTCTTTTCTTTCATTAGAAAATTTAAAAGTTGCATATGGTAAAAATACAGTTTTAGAAGATTTTAATTTGAGTATTAATAAGGGAGAATTTGTTTCACTACTTGGCCCCAGTGGTTGTGGAAAAACAACTACATTAAGATCCATTGCCGGCTTTGTCAAGTCTCAAAAAGGTAAAATAATGTTTAAGGGTCAGGATTTTACTGATGTACCAGTACATAAAAAACACTTTGGTTTTGTTTTTCAAAATTATGCTTTATTTCCTCATTTAAACGTCTTTGATAATGTAGCGTTTGGACTTAAAATGCAGAAAACAGCAGAGTCTGAAATCAAGACTAGAGTAGAAAAAATGATTGACCTTGTTGGTTTAAGCGGTTTCTTAAAAAGGTATCCGGCAGAATTGTCAGGGGGCCAGCAGCAGCGGGTTGCCTTAGCACGAGCCTTAGTAATTGAGCCAGATCTGCTGCTTTTAGATGAGCCATTGAGTAACCTTGATGCTAAATTACGAGTAGAGATGAGGGTTGAAATCAGAAATATTCAGCAGAAACTAGGGCTAACTACAGTCTATGTAACCCATGATCAGGAAGAATGTTTTTCAATCTCTGATCGGGTAGTGGTGATGAAAGATGGTGAAATAGAACAGTTAGATAGTCCCGAAAAAATTTACAGGAATCCTGAAACAGAATTTGTTGCAGATTTTGTTGGCTTTGAAAATTTCTTTGATCTTTTTCGAGATGGAGATAATTTTAAAACAGCGGCAGGAGATTTATTTTATGTGAGCTCAGTTAACTTAGAAAAAAATAAAGATAAATTCAGGGCTTCAATCCGCCCTAATGATATAGAAATAACCAGAGCTGGAGGTGAGAAAAAAGATAATTCAATTAGAGGAAAAATCAAAATTAGTACTTTTTTAGGTGAAAAATATCAGTATAATGTCGAAACAGAGTATGGAGAATTTGTTGTCAATGCAGCTACTGAAAAAAGAATTGAAAATGATGTCCAGGTAAATTTATATTTTCCAGAAGAAAAAATAATTCTAGTCAGGGAGGAATAAAATGTTAAAAAAACGTTTATCAATCTTATTAGTTATGGTTTTTGTAATGTCTGTTCTTTTAACTTCAGCAGTAATGGCTAAAGAAACACTTGTAATCTCAACCTGGGGTTATAATGAGGATTTATTATGGAAGAACCTTTATGAGCCTTTTGAAGAAAAATATGACTGTGAAATTCAGTTAGAAGTAGGAAACAACTCTACTCGTTTAAACAAAGTAAAAATGCGTCAGGGATCAACAGTTGATGTTATTTACTTAGCTGAATCATTTGCGCTTGATGCGATAAACTCAGGTATGATTGCTGAGCTAAACAGAGATAATATTCCTAACATAGAAAAACTGTATCCAGTTGCCAGAAATCCGCACGGCGAACAGTATGGCCCTGCTTATACACTTGTTAAGTTGGGAATCATTTATGATCAAAATGCTGTAGAAGAGCCAATTGAGTCCTGGTTTGACCTCTGGGATGAATCTTTAGTAGAAAATGTTTCAATTCCAGACTTTAATACAACTTCCGGGCCAGCAATGCTGATTATGGCAGCTGAAAAAGCAGGAGTTGATTTAGCTGAGAATCCTGATCAGGCTTTTGCAGAGTTAGAAAAAATGAAAGAAAATGTTGTTAAAAACTATTCCCGCTCATCTGATGTAGCAAATATGTTTGCTCAGGGAGAAATAGCTGCTGCACCTGCAATGGACTTTGCTTTCTTCAGAGTTAAAGATGCAGTTGACGGAGCAGTCTGGTTAAATCCTAAAGAAGGTTCATTTGCCAACTTTAACACCTTAAATATTGTTAAAGGCAGTGACAATAAAGAGCTGGCAGAGAAATTTATCAACTATGCAATCAGCAAAGAAGTACAGACTAAAATGGCTTTAGACCAGGTAGAATCACCTCTAAATATGGAAGTCGAATTAACAGAGGCAGAAGCTGAAGGCTTAACTTATGGAGCCGAATTAATCAACAGCTTAAATACAATTGACTGGTCTTTAATTAACGAGAACAAAGAAGAATGGATGAACCGCTGGAACAGAATGTTTGCTTATTAAATTCAATTAAAGGATTCAAAATATCCTAGGTGAATTATTGAATTTGAAAATTATATAAACATTAAATAAAAGTTTAGGGGGATTTATGGTGGAAGAAGTAGATATTTTATTTAAAAATGCAAATGTCTATAATAGTTATTTCAAAAAGTTTTTCAAAGGACATTTAGCAGTTAAAAATGATCGAATAGTCTATACTGGAGCAGTATATCCAGAGCAGATTAAGGCTGAGCAGGAAATTGATGCAGCAGGGAAATATATAATCCCGGGTTTAATTGATATTCATATGCATATCGAAAGTTCGATGGCAGCACCAGAGCAGTTTGCAGATGAAATAATCAAACACGGTTTAACAACTATCGTTTCAGAACCGCATGAAATTGCTAATGTCTTTGGAATTGAAGGCATCAAAGCAATGATTAAAGCTGGGAAAGAGGCGGCAGTTGATATTTTCTATGCTATTCCGAGTTCTGTTCCTTCCACCTCCTCAAAACTGGAAACCACAGGCGCTGATATTTCTGTTAAAGAAGTTGCAGAGTTAATTGGAGAAGATAAAGTGATTTGTCTGGGTGAGGTTATGAATAACGAGGCGGTTTTAAGTGGTGATCAAAGCCTGCCGATAAATAAAATTTTAAGCTTTTTAAATGAAAATCATCCTGATTACATTATCGAAGGTCATATTCCTTCTTTAGTAGGAGAAGAGCTGGCTCAGTTTGCAGCCAGAGGGATTAATTCAGACCACTGTCTGCAGTCAGTTGAAAGACTGCAGGATAGAATTTATAATGGAGTTTTTGTAGAAATTCAAGAAAAATCTCTGCGGCCTGAAGTTATCAATTATATTATTGAAAATGATGTTTATGAACATCTAGCTTTAGTTACTGATGATGTAATGGCTGATACTTTAGTTGAAGATGGTCATTTAGACCATATCTTAAGAAAAATTGTGGAGATGGGAGTTAGTATTGAAAATGCCATTTATATGGCAACCTACACCCCAGCTAAAAGAATGAGATTATATGACCGAGGAACTTTAGCACCTAACAAAAGAGCAGATTTTATTATCCTGGATGATTTAGAATCATTTGCTGTTGAAGAAGTTTATGCTGAAGGTAAAAAGGTTTATAATAAAGAGAAAACAGCAGCTAAAAAATATAATAAAGCCTTTCCAGCAGAATTCTACAATTCAGTTGCTATTGATAAATTGACTGAAGCAGACCTCAAGATTAAGCATGCTTCAAATCAAGAAAAAGTTAAGTGCAGAATTATAGAGGTTAAATCAGAAAGCACTTATACAGAAGCCAAAACGGCAGAACTGAAGCTGGAAAATGGATTTTTAGACTGGGAGCAGAGTGAATTTAACTTAGCAGCAGTAATTTCTCGCTATGGTAGTGGTGATTTTGCCAGAGCTTTAATCACCGGCAGCACAATTAAAAGAGGGGCAGTTGCAACAACATATGCCCATGACCATCACAACTTATATTTAATTGCTTCAAATGTTGAAGACGGTTTAAAGGCTGCTAACTGGGTAATTGAAAACCAGGGAGGATACTGTGTTGTCGAAAATGGTGAGGTAAAAGCTTCACTCCAGCTTGAAGTTGCAGGGATTTTAACTGAAAAACCGCTGCCGCTGCTGGCAGAAAAAATTTCAAAAATTAGAGAGGCTATGATCGAGCTCGGCTATGAGCACTATAACCCGATTATGTCCTTAAGTACCAACACTTTACCGGTGAGTCCGGCTTTAAAGCTGACTGATAAAGGTCTAATAGATGTAGAAAAAATGGAAGTTGTTAGTTTATTTATTGACGAGGAGGAATAATTAAAAGTGGATTACGATAAAACATTACAAAAACATATTCGATGTAAAAAAGGAGATATAGCAAAATACGTTTTGGTTCCAGGTGATCCTGGTCGGGCAGAAAGAATTGCCGCAAAATTTGATAAGGCAGAAAAAATGGCTGTTAATCGAGAGTATACTGTTTTTACAGGGGAGAAAGATGGAGTAGAATTAAGTGTCTGCTCAACCGGAATTGGCGGTCCTTCAGCTGCAATTGCCATGGAGGAACTGGCTAAACTGGGGGCAGATACCTTCATTCGAGTTGGTTCAGCAGGTGGCAGAAAAGAAGATATGCCTGTAGGAAGTGTTGCTGTAGTAAATTCTGCTTACCGAGGTGAGGGAACATCTTTCGAATATTTAGCTGCAAATTATCCAGCTGTAGCAGATGATGGGATTACCGATGCCTTAAAAAAGGCAGCTGCAGACTTAGGTCAGGAAGTTTATGTTGGAGGAAGTTACACCAGAGACGCATATTATATGCAGAATGAAGATTTAAACCAGGAACTTTTAAATACCCAGATGATAGTTTCAGAAATGGAATGTGCCACCTTATTTGTAGTTGCTGCTAAAAGAAATCTAAAAGTTGGAGCTATTGTTGGTACTGATTCGAACATAATTAAGAAAAAACAATTCAGCCTGGAAGAAAAGGATCGTCTCTTTAAAGAGGCAGAATCAAAATCAATTGATATTGCGATCAAAGCTCTGGTTGACTTAGCTAAAGCAGAAGCATAAAAAGTAAAAATACAATAGCTTTTAAATAAAACCACCTTCCGGGGTGGTTTTGTTCATTTATGTGCACCTTCCGGGTACGTGAACATAAATGAACATAGTTTAGATTAAAAACCCCTGTTTTGACCATCCCAGGGTGGCTCTTTTTCAGCTTTAAATTCATCGACACCAGGTCCGCCCAGATTATTTAAGCGCCAGATTCCATAAAGATAGCTGATAGTTAAAACAACTGCAATTGTGGGCCAGCCTAAGATAATATTAACCCAGGCTAAGTTGAGCACTGCGTCGCTGAAAAATAGGTTAAGTTGAATTGTGAGTCTCAAAGCAAAATAAAGAGCCCAAAATATTGTGACCTCTCGATAGGCTGGTTTTATATCATCACGCCAGAACCATTGCAGCGGCCAACCCCGGCTTAAGTGACTGGCCCAGGCAGCTAAAGGTCTGCCAATTATGATAGAAATGATTGAAGCCAGTAAAAATAGAGTTGAAGATGTCAGTGCAGGGATGAAATAACTGCTGGCATTGTCACTTAAATAAGCAAGTGAAGAAGCAAAAATAACTCCGATTAAACCTGCCAGTGAGTATTTCCAGTTTTCTTTTTTAATAATTCTTCTGCTGAAATTAAATAATGCTGCTGCTACTGCCAGAAAAACTGCAGGGATAAGGCCAAAGATTGAATTACTGACTGCATAAATTATTGGTGGCAGCAGAGCATCAAAGGTTTTATTTAAAAATATAGAGCGTAATTCTTCCAGAATTTCGTCTTTTTTTAGATCCATTTTATCGGCTCCTTTTTTATCTATTCTTATTTTAAAATAAGTATACATAATTTTTTAAATTTTAGCAAAAATTTAAAGGATAATTTTAATTAAGCAAGAATATAATTACTATAAGCTTTAAATTTAGAAATTATTAGAAAACTAAATGGAGATGAGTAAAGATGGAGCTGAGCAAGAAAAAGAATAGAAGCAATTTTTTCATCAAAATAATTTATTTTCTTCTTTTTTTATTTTTTTTAATTATTTTATCTAAAATCATTCAAAATAAGGTAACAGATCAGGTTAATTACTTATTTGGTCTGGCTCATTTTGTCTTTTTAATTTTGACCTTTCAGTATATTATAAAAGATTTTTATGATCAAAAGACATTAACTGTTTGGATGATTCAGTTAAGTGGCTATGTTTTATTCTTATTTTTAGAATATCATACTATAGTTAAAATTTACATAATAATTCAAATGTTAATAGGATTATTACTTAACTACAGGCAAATTAATTTATTTAAAAATAAAAATGAAAAAATAAAATATTTAAGTTTCCATGATGAAATGACAGGACTACATAATAGAAGATACTTTGAAAATATTCTGGCCGAGTTTAATGATCCAGTTGAACATAATTTATCTGTAATCATTGCTGATATCAATGATTTAAAAATTATAAATGACAGCCATGGTCATAAAAAAGGTGACCATTATATTAAATCAGCAGCAAAATTATTGAAGTCTGAACTGAGGCAGAAGGATATTATTTCTCGAATTGGTGGAGATGAATTTGCAATAATCTTACCAGATACTGACCGAAAAACGTGTAAGCAGATTGTTAAAAGATTGAAGGAAAAAATAAAAGAGCACCCGGAAAATAATTTTAGTATTGCCTTTGGTTATGTTCATCACAGCCATCAATATGATAGTTTAGAAGAAATGGTTAATAATGCTGATAAAAATATGTACTATAATAAGAATAAATTTAAGGCTAAAAAAAGCATTATAAGAAATTCCAGTTATCATGTGCTTGAACCTGATATTCACTATTAATTTTAAAATTAATTTTTGCTAAAAACTTTTTAAAGAAAGGAAATTACTATTAAAACTATTAAATTAAGATTCTATGGTTATTTAAATAAATTTATTGACCCTGAGCAAAAAAGCCTGCAGTCTGTAGAACAGTGTTATTATCTGCACTATTACAAAGGCCGCCAAACTATTAAAGATCGGATAGAAAGTTTGGGAGTTCCCCATCCAGAGGTTGCTCTGATTTTAAAAAATTCTTCTCCAGTAGACTTTTCTTATCTGGTACAGCCAGGTGATTTATTTTCTATTTATCCTTATTTATATAATATCAAGCTGAGGCCAGAAAAATCTCTGCTGCCTGAATATCCGGCTAAACCAAAGTTTATTCTTGATGTTCATCTGGGAAAGCTGGCCCGCTATTTAAGACGTTTTGGTTTTGATACAGCTTATAGAAATGATTATCAGGACAAAGAAATTGTAGAACAGGCAGCCAGCGAAACAAGAATAATTCTAAGCAGAGATAGGGGCTTACTGATGCGTAAAAAAGTTAAATGGGCTAAATTTATCTGGCATGATGATCCTCAGGCACAGCTGAAAGAAGTTTTTATAAGATTTAATTTAGGTCAATATTATCCTGACCAAGAAAGCCGCTGTGTTAACTGCAATAGTAAATTAATAGAAGTAGATAAAGCAGAAATTATGGAAAGGTTGGAACCAAAAACGAAAAAATATTTTGAGGAATTTAAATACTGTCAGCAGTGCGATAAAATCTACTGGAAGGGCTCTCACTTTGAAGAAACAGAAAAAATGCTTAATCAACTAAATAATGATCATTAAAATAATAATAGTTTTTTCAAACTTTAGATTACTTCAAAATTTTTTCAACTCCACTCAAATTAAAGATTCCAACAGATATATGTTATAATTAATTTAAAGTAATGAGTGGAGGTGGCTTAAATGGCTGAATATGTCATCGGAGATATTCATGGAGAAATAGAAGAATTAGAGATAATTCTTGAAAAAATTAATTATGATTCTGACCAGGATAAACTAATTTTTGTGGGAGATTATATTGACCGTGGTGCTAATTCCTATCAGGTTTATAAGTATATTAAAAAGCTTAATAATGGCAGGAATATTTTTTTGAGAGGTAACCACGAAGAAATGATGATCGATGCTGTTTTAAATGAAAATAATGTTAACCTCTGGTATCAAAATGGAGGCCGAAAAACTGAAGCCAGTTTTCCAAATCAAACAGAACTTAAAGAGGCTGCTCATTTTTTTAATTCACTTCCATATTATCACGCAGATCAGAAATATATATTTGTCCATGCCGGTATTAATCCTGCATTAACTCTAGAAGAACAGACAAAACATGATTTAATCTGGATTCGCTATAAATTTTTAGAAGCCAAAAAGGAAGATTTTAAAGAAGAGAGAACAATAGTTGCCGGTCATACACCAGTTGCAGAAGTTAAATTTGACGGAAATAAGATTTTAGTCGATACAGGATCTGGCAAGGGAGGAATTTTAAGTGCTGTTGATTTAAAGACTAAAAAAGTATACAGCACAAGTAATGAGAATCCTATTGCATCATTTTTAATTTAAGTTTGATTATTTAATTTAAGCTAAAAACTTTAAAATCTCATGAAATAATAAATTGACTTTAGAAAAATAATGGAACTTAAAAAGCGCTGGCCTTAGTTTTAGGGACACAGCGCTTTAATTTTTTTATTTTATTTGATAAAAAGATAGTTTAAAGAACTAGTTACTTCTAAAGATAAACTTCCCTGTATATGCATAGATTACAGCAATAATCGGGGCCAGAAAAGACAAAAAGGTATAGGGAATGTAGCTAAAGCCAATGTCCATCACATTTTGAATATAGACTGAAACAACTCCCCAAGGTAAAATAGAACAGCCCAGAGTAGAAGCAGTTTCTAATGAACGAGAAAGCACATTAGTATTAATGTCCATTTCCTGATAAGCAGGAGCTAGAGTTCGCCCCGGAATTACAATTGAAACAAACATTTCACCAGTAGCTAAAAGCATTACATAGGCTGAAGTTAAAGAAATTAGAATTAAATCCCGAGGTTTTTTAACTACTTTTAACATTGATTCAAGTAATACTTCTAAAATTCTTGCTTTTTCCAGAATACCCCCCATCGCAGTTCCCGCCATAATGATAGCCACTGTACTCATCATATTATTTATACCACCCTGAGTTAAAAGGTTATCTAAAAGTGACATCCCAGTATCTGCCTGATAGCCGTTGGCAGCTGCATTTAAAACTTCAGCAAAAGTAGCTCCCTGAGTTAAAAAGGCAAAAATAGAAGCTGTGACAAAACTGATTGAAAGAGATGCAATAGCAGGCATTTTAAAGAGTGAAAGCAAAAGCATTAAAGCTGGTGGAATTAAAGTCCACAAAGAAATATTAAAATTATTGCTTAAATTCTCCATAATCATTGAGATTTGACTAAGATTTGCACCTCCATCAAGATAAGATGCTCCAAGGATCGAGTAAATGATCAAACTAATTAAAGCTGAAGGGACTGATATGTAAAGCATTGATTTAATATGTTCAAACAAGTCAGTACTGCTCATGGCAGCTGTTAAATTGGTTGAATCCGACATTGGCGAAATTTTATCACCCAGCATAGCACCAGAGACTATTGCCCCAACAGTTATAGACTTAGGCACCCCCAGTCCTTCCGCAACTCCCAGTAAAACAATCCCCATAGTAGCAATTGTTCCAAATGAACTTCCAATTAAAATAGAAGTAATAGCTGCCAAAATAAATGCTGCCGGAAGAAAGATACCTGGACTTAAAAAATTGAGACCATAATAGATCATTGTTTGGATAGTTCCTGATAAAATCCAGCTTCCAATAACCATTCCAATGATAATTAAGATTAATGAAGCTCCAATGGCATTTTTAATCCCCGAAATCATTCCTTTTTCAATTTGATGCCAGCTTAAGCCCATAAAAAGAGCAAAAACTGCTGCTGTCATTGCACCTAAAACAAGTGCACTTTCTAAAACTAAAATCGTTCTAATTGAAATTAAAATAACTGCAATAACTGTAGCTAATGCAGTTACAGCACTTTTTAAAGCAGGCTTTTTTATTTCACTTTTCTCCATTATTTTACCACCTTCATTATATATTTATAAGTTTAGTTAAATTTTGCACTATTTCTATGATACCTTTTAAATTGCTTAAAATCAAGCAAGAATCACAGCTAAATATGAATTTATAAACCGTTTCAGATTTTATTGAACTCATCAAAAAGAGGTAGCTGATTTTGACAAATATTCTGAAAACATTTATAATTTTAATTAGATGAATCTTTAAAATTAAAGGGAGTGGTAATAATGGCAAATCCAGAAAATCGTGTTTCTGAAAATGTTGCTGGTGAATACTATGTTGACGATCAATGTATAGCCTGTGGAATTTGTGTTGGTGAAGCTCCAGATAATTTTGAAATGGGTGCTGACTATGCTTATGTTTCTAAACAGCCTGAAAATGAAGCCGAAGAGACAGCCTGTGATAGTGCTTTAGCAGCCTGTCCGGTTGATGCAATTGGCAGTGACGGTTAAAAATATATGATACTTAATTTGGAGGGCTAATCCCCTCCATTTTTTTATATTTACTTATTGACTTATGTTCATAATCTGCATATAATTTGTTTGAGGTGATGCAAAATGAAAATAAAATATGAATGTTATCCCTGTATTTTAAGACAGAGTATTGAGTCAGCTGAGATGGTCAGTGCTGATGATCAGCAAATAAAGCAGATTATTAAGCATTTTGGCGAAATTTTAGCTCCGGCTTTAGACAGTGACTTTACTGCACCGATGCTCGCTGCTGAAATGCAGAAATATATTAAAAAATTAAACAGGATTGAAGATCCATATTTTGATCTAAAAGAGAAAAATTTAATCCAAGCTCGAAAATTAATGCCGCTGGTAGAAGAAGAAATTGCAGCTGCAGAAGATTCACTTTTAGCAGCTCTTTTGATGTCAGCAATGGGGAATTCTATTGATGCTGGAGTGTCCCTAAATGTTAATATTAAAGAAAATATTGACCAGGCAATAGCAGATTCATTTGCCCACAGTGACTACTCGTGTTTTAAAGAGGAGCTGCAAACTGCAGAAAATTTACTCATAATTGCAGACAATACAGGTGAGGCTCTTTTTGACCTCCTGCTCTTAAAAGAGTTAAAAACATATAACTTAAAGATTACATATGCTGTTAGACAGCTTCCTATCTTAAACGATATTACTGCGGAAAAAGCGGAAGAATTGGGAATTGGAGAATACGCAGAGATAATTAAAAGCGGTACCACTGCTCCTGGAATGCTGATGGAAGAGGCCTCAGCAGAATTTTTAGAGGCTTATCAAAAGGCTGATCTCGTTATTTCTAAAGGCCAGGGGAATCTAGAGGGGCTGCTGGATATTGAAGAAGATATCTACTTTTTGCTTAAAGCAAAATGTGAAATAATAGCTGATGTTTTAGAGGTCGGGCTTAACGATTTTGTCTTTCTTCACCGCTAAAATATAAACTTGAGTAATCTACTTACTATTTAAAATAACTAAAAAATATTATCATATAATCAGCAGGGCAGGATATTATATCTTTGATATAAATAGGAGGTAGATTTAATGGATTATTTATTTGTAACTTCGATTCTATTGTTGGCGGTATTTAGTTTAAGCTCCAATGTTCTAGCTCAAACAGTAATTCCTTATGATCAGCAGATGAATGAGTTAGAAACTGAAACTGCCACTTTTGGTCTCGGCTGTTTCTGGGGACCTGATGGTTCATTTGGTGCTTTAAAAGGGGTTGTTAGAACTCGAGTTGGCTATGCAGGTGGAGAAATGAAAGATCCAAGATATACAAAAATAGGTGACCATACAGAAACTGTTCAGATTGATTATGATCCAGATCAGATTTCTTATCGGGAGCTGGTGGAGATTTTTTTCAACAGCCACAATGCATTTGCTGAAGCCTATTCAAGACAGTATGCTTCATTAATTCTCTATCACAACGAAGAGCAGCGGCAAACCGCTGTAGAGGTTAAAGAAAATCTAGAGGCTGAAAGAAATCGCGAAGTTAAAACAGTAATTAAAGAATTAGATAGATTTTATTTGGCTGAAAATTATCATCAGAAATTTAGATTACAGCAGAAAACTGAATTTAGAGACCATTACTTTGAAATGATGAGTATGGAGGAATTTATAAACTCTCCAACTATCAGTAAAATCAATGGTTATGTTAGTGGTAATGGTGGGCGTGATGAGATTATTCAAAACATCGGTGAATTTGCTCTGACAGATAAACTGCAGGAGGAACTTCTAAGATTGAATGGAATTGATCCAGCCGAATGTACAACTTTCTGTAAAACAGAAGATGCTGATTCTGTAGTGATCAACGAGGAAGAATCCGACGCTGAATTAAGAGCACGTTTAACAGATTTACAGTATAAGGTGACTCAGCTTGATGCAACTGAGCCTGCATTTAACAATAAGTACTGGGATAATAAAGAGCCGGGTATTTATGTTGATGTAGTTTCAGGTGAGCCGCTTTTTTCTTCAACAGATAAATTTGAATCAGGTTCTGGCTGGCCGAGCTTCACTAAACCTCTGGTCGAAGAAAATATAGTAGAAGTAGAAGATAATTCACTCTGGATGAAGCGAATTGAGGTTAGATCGAAAAATGCAGACTCTCATTTAGGTCATGTCTTCGAAGATGGACCCAAGCCAACCGGACTGCGCTACTGTATGAACTCAGCTGCCTTAAGATTTATTCCAGCTGAAGATCTAGCTGAGGAAGGTTATGAGGAGTTCGAGGATCTCTTTAAATAAAGTGCTCCTTCCGGGTACGGAACCATTATCTGGAAAATATTATAAAAAATAAGTTAAAAATAAAAAAGGGCGGATTAAATCCGCCCCTCATTAATTTATTATGTTTAGTTTATTGAAAATCTAATCAAATTTATTCAGCAATTTTAAAAGTAGGAATATCTTCTTTTTCCTTTGCTGCATCAATTAATTCTTTGACCCGCATTACATCACCTTCGTCAAATTTAGATAGGTCATCATTGTTATTTATTGACTCATAAATTTTATCAAAGTCTTCATAGGTGATACCAAACTCTTTTTCATCACGGTCGCTTTCATCTCCACGACAGCCACCAGTTGGAGGACGATTAATAATTTTTTCTGGTACACCTAAAACTTCTGCCAGTTCCCAGACCTGTGTTTTATTTAAATCACCGATTGGTCTCATGTCTGTAGCTCCATCACCATAAAGGGTATAGTAACCAGCTAAAATCTCACTTTTGTTGCTTGTTCCCATGACAACATAATTTTTCTTTTCAGCTATATAATAAAGAGTCATCATTCTAAGTCTAGTCTGAATATTTTGTTCAGCTGGATTAGTAGTTGGAATCTTAGTTTGAGGCCAGTGTTCTCTCTTGTTTTCTTCAATATCAATACTCTGTAATCTGTTTTCCAGCGGCTCATTTATTTCTTTCATGTTAACCTTCAAGGTTTCAATATCAAATTTATCTGCTAAAAGTTCAGCATATTCTACATCTTTGGTTATTGTTCCATTAGCTGGAAGCATAATTCCTAAAACATCATCACCAAAAGCTTCTTTGGCCAGTGCTCCAACAACTGAAGAGTCTATACCTCCACTGAGTCCTACTACAACACCATCTGCATTTCTTTTTTCAACTTCCTGCTGCATCCAATTCTGAATTTCCTGACTTAAATTCTGATCAATCATCTTTAATTATACCTCCTAAAGAAAAATTAATTTAATCTTTCTTTATTAATTCCACCATAGATTATAGGAAAGAAAAGTTAAGCTGTCAAAATATAGAGACTCAATATACATCCTTAAAAGACTTAAGAAGCAATTAAACGTCTAATACTCGCTAATACTCATACCAAGTAGTTTAAACTAATAAATTGAGACATATGTCAATAGATAAATTTAATAATTTTTTGAAAATTAACATCTATTTAAATAAGGCTTTAGGGGCATCAAAAGAGGATAAATCAGCTGCTTCTAGAATTATATTAGTATTGAAAGGAATGAAAACTGGGCTTTATTTAAAATGACTATTTAAAGGAGGAACTTTAATGAAATACAATGTAGCTGGAATTGAACTACAGTTGATTGAAGGAGATATAGCAGCTCAACCGGATATCGAAGCAGTGGTTAATGCTGCTAATGCTCAGTTGAAGACAGGTGGTGGAGTTGCAGGAGCAATTCATCGAGCGGCTGGCCCAAAACTAGAAGAAGCCTGCCGGGATCTGGCACCAATTCAGGTTGGAGAGGCAGTTATTACCTCTGCTTTTAAACTGCCAAATAAATATGTAGTCCATACTCTGGGTCCTGTTTACGGTCAGGACAAACCCGAAGCTGAACTGCTGGCTAGATGCTATAAAAATTCTTTACATCTGGTCGAGGAATGTCAGCTAAAAAGTGTTGCTTTTCCGGCCATTTCAACAGGTGTTTTTGGATACCCCATAAAAGAAGCCGCAGAAATTTCTTTAAAAACTGTGAAAGAAACTGCAGAAGAACTAAAAAAAATCAAGCTAATCCGTTTTGTATTATACAGCCGCAGTGATTTTAAAGTATATTCAGCAGTGGCTGAAAAGATATTTGATTAAAAATAAGGAGGCAGCATTTAGTGGAATTAATCGATTTAAGTTATGAAATTCATAAGGGAATGCCTGTTTATCCGGGTGACATAGAAGTTGAACTAGAAAATGACAAGAAAGTTAAAGAAGATGGTTATTCAAATCACAATTTAAAAATGGGAATGCATACCGGAACTCATCTGGATTTACCAGCACATATGCTTAAGGACAATCGTTATATTTCAGATATTTCCTTAAATTATTTAAGCGGCAGAGCCATCTTATTAAATACAGCTGGTCAAAAAGTGATCACTGTCAAAAATGAATATCAAGATTTAATTAAAAAGGATGACATGATAATCATCAAAACCAGCTTTGATGCTAAATATGGTCAAGAAGAATATTATAGAGAACATCCGGTTATTTCCGAAGAATTGGCAGAGTTTTTCGTTAAAAAAGAAATTAAGCTCTTGGGATTTGACATGCCTTCACCTGATCAAAGTCCTTTTAAGATCCATCACAAATTGTTTGAAAATAATATTTTTATTTTAGAAAATCTTTGTAATTTAGATAAATTGCCAGAATTAGAAGCTTTTAAACTTCTTATTTTTCCTCTTAAAGTCCGAGCAGAAGCGGCGCCCTGTCGTGTGGCAGCAGAAATTTAATAATATATTTAAAAGAAAAACTGAATAAATTATTTGACAATTCAAAACTGGTATGTTAGTATTATTAGTATATTAAAAGGTGGTGGATTTAGATGAATTTAGCATATCATAAAAAATATAATAATTTAAATATGAAAGATTATGTGTACAATGTTTTAAAAGAAAATATAATGAACTTAACTATAAAGCCAGGAACGATTTTAAGAAAAAAAGAAATTGCAAAAGAGTTCAAGGTAAGTCGAACTCCAATTAGAGAGGCTTTTGTTAAACTTAAAGAAGAAGGCTTAATTGATGTCTATCCACAAAGGGGTACCTTTGTTTCTTATATTGATTTAGATAAAGTTCAGGAAGCTAAATTTATGCGGGAGGCTCTGGAAACCAAAATTGTACAATTAGCTTGTGATGTATTTCCAGATGAGAAGATATTCAATTTAGAAGCTAATTTAAAGGTTCAAGAAATGAGTTTGCAGCAAAATAACTATATCAAATTATTTGAGTATGATAATGAATTTCATAAAATGTTATTTGAAGGCTGTAATATGGGAAATATATGGAATGCAATTGAACAGATAAGTAGTCATTTAAATAGAATGAGAGTTTTAAGTTTATCTGCTGATTTTAACCGTTCTGATGTTATAGAAGATCATCAAAAAATTATAAATACTATAAAAGAAAGAGATGCAAATAAAGCTCTTAAAGTGATGGGATCTCATATAAGTCGGATTAAATTTGATCAGGAAAAATTAAAAAGAGATTATCCTGATTATTTTGAAAGTTAGAAAAAAATTTTTTAATTACACTAACATGTTAGTATAATTAGAATACAATAAATAATAATTCTTGATTCTAAAGAAGAATTAAGAAGATAAGTATATAAGATTACATAAAATTAGGAGGGATATTTTAAAAAAATTCATAATTTTATTTTTGTATTGAATAGTGAATATATTATAATAATTATTTAAATAGGAGGAATAAAATTGATTAATAAAAAATCTATTTCTAAATCATTAATTATTTTTGCTGGGGTATTAATCTTAAGTATTATTTTAAGTAGTTCAATTATGGCTCAAGATTATACTTTAAATGTGGGTATGGCAGTTGGGGAAACAAACCCAATGTATAAAGGCGCAATGCAGTTAAAAGAGAATGTAGAAGCAAGAACTGATGGAGACTTAGAAATAAAAATATTTCCAAACTCTCAATTAGGAAGTACTGATGATTTACAGGAACAGGCCAAAATGGGAGCCAATGTAGCTGTTATTACTGATGCAGGAAGACTAGCAGATGTTCTTCCAGAGATTGGAATTTTAGGAGCTCCTTATGTTGCCACAAATTATGAGGATGTAAGGAAAATAGTACTATCAGATATGTTTAGAGAATTATCAGATCAATTAACAGAAGCTAATTATAAAGTGTTATCTTTTAACTGGTATCAGGGTGCAAGACATTTCTTAACAAATAAGAAAGTGGAAACTCCTTCTGATCTAAATGGTCAAAAAATTAGAACTCCCGGTTCACCAGTTTGGAGAAAAAGTGTAGCAGCAATGGGTGCTACTCCAACTCCATTAGACTGGTCAGAAGTTTATCCAGGAATTCAGCAGGGAGTTATTGATGGCGCAGAAGCACAACATACAGCAACATATGGTTCTTCTCTCTATGAAGTAGTAGATTATATTAATAAAACAGGTCATTTCCAGCTTATGACAGGTTTGGTTGTTGGTACTAGATGGTTTAATAGTCTTCCAGAAGATTATCAAAATATTGTTATGGAAGAATCTATCAAGGCAGGAGATTATGCTTCAGAATTGACAATTGAATTAGGAGAAAAGTATGAATCTGAAATGGAAGAAATGGGAGTAACAATAGTTGAACCTAATATTGAAGCATTTGTAGAAAGTGTACAGGGAGTTTATGAAGAACTGGGCTACAATGAGTTAAAAGAGCAAATTGAAAGTGAAGTTTTAAACTAATTACATTATTTTTGCGGCCTTCAAATTTGAAGGCCGCAAAAAAGTAAGAGGAGGTATAGCTGTGAATGAAGTTAATGATTTAATAAATAGAATTGAAAATACTATTGGTGCATTTGCTTTAGGTATACTTGTTATTTTAGTTTTTATTGCAGCAGCTTTAAGATATTTAGGTAATCCAATTGTTTGGAGTGTAGATCTTGCTCAATTATTGTTTGTCTGGGTTGTATTTTTGGGTGCTGATAGAGCTTTACAAACTAATAATCACATTGGGGTAGATTTTTTTGTAAATTTTTTACCTAGAAAATTAAAAAAAATTATTTACATAATTCACTATCTAATTATTTTAATGTTTTTAAGCGGTATTATCTATTATGGTTTTGATTTAACTATTAGAAATGTTTCAAGAAATTTTAACACCCTTGGGATCAGCTATTCTTATGCTACAGCAGGTGTTCCAATTGGATGTTTGTTGATGTTTAGAACTATTATTTATAAATTTATAAGTAATGATATTCTTAGTTCAGAGAGCGAACAAAAAGATTTAATATAGGAGGGGAATTAATGACACTAGTAGTTAGCGTTTTTGTAGTTTTATTATTAACAGGAATGCCTCTAGCTTTTACTATTGGTATTTCTAGTTCACTATTCTTTTTATTTGAATCAGGTTTGCCATTTTCTATTGTTACTCAGAGAATGGTTGCAGCCACCCAAAATTATCCGCTTTTAGCTGTTCCCTTTTTTGTTCTAGCAGGTAATTTAATGAATGCTACTGGTATTACAAAGCGTTTAATAAAATTTTCTACTATTTTAGTAGGTCACTTAACTGGAGGTTTAGCCCATGTAAGTATAGTTTTAAGTTCTTTATTGGGCGGGATTTCTGGTTCAGCTGTTGCAGATGCAGCAATGGAGGCAAGAATTTTAGGTCCATCTATGACAAAACAGGGTTATGATAAAGCTTATAGTGCTGCAGTTATTGGTTTAAGTTCTTTAATTACAGCTACAATCCCACCGAGTATTGGTCTTATTTTATATGGTTATACAGGTCAGGTTTCAATAGGACGATTATTCATTGCAGGTATTATTCCAGGTTTATTAATGGCACTTTTATTAATGGTTACAACTTATGTTACATCTAAAAAAAGAGGTTATACTCCTGTTAGAGAAAAAGCTCCAACAAGCAAGGAAGTTTGGAATGGTTTAAAAGAAAGTATCTGGGCAATTATATTTCCTCTTATTTTAATAATAGGAATTAGATTTGGTTTCTTTACACCTTCTGAAGCTGGTGCTTTTGCTGTAGTATATGCATTTGTTATTGGGAAATTTGTTTACAAAGAACTAAAATGGTCTGATTTAAAAGAAGTTTTAAAACAATCATTATTTGATAATGGAGTAATTGTTCTTATAATTGCCTGTTCTTCAATATTTGGATATGTAATTATAGCAAACCAGGTACCACAGCAGATGGCTCAGGTTATTACATCAATTACCCAAAATCCCACATTATTATTATTTATGATTTTAGGATTTTTATTTATTGCCGGTATGCTGATGGAAGCTACTGTTAATGTTTTACTTTTAACACCAATTTTTCTTCCAATTATAGAGTCAGTTGGAATTGATCCAGTACATTTTGGAATAATGATGATGACAATTGTAACTATGGGCGGAATGACTCCACCGGTTGGAGTTACAATGTATACAGTTTGTTCTCTAATGGATGTTCCAGTAGAAGACTATGTATATCAGGCTATTCCTTTTACTTTAGCAATTATTGTTTTAATAGTTATTTTAGCTTTCTTTCCAAATCTTGTATTATTCTTACCTAATTTAGTTTATAGCTTATAAATTGGAGGTCAAAAAATTGGATTTTCTAAATGATGATTATTTATTAACTAATGATAAAGGTAAAGATATTTATAATGAAATAAAAGATTTACCAATAATAGATCCTCATAATCATAGTGCTCTAAAAGAAATAATAGAAAATAAAAACTGGAATGATATATGGGAAGTTGAAGGTCAAACTGATCATTATATTTGGCAATTAATGCGTAGAATGGGTATTAATGAAGAAAAAGTAACTGGTGATGCTTCAAATAAAGAAAAATGGAATGCTTTTGCCAAAATATTTCCTTCTTTAGCCCTTAATCCAGTATTTGAATGGATGCAGCTTGATTTAAAAAATACTTTTAATATTACAGAATTGTTGAATTCTAATAATGCAAATAAAATTTGGGATCTAACTAAATCAAAATTGTCAGAAGAAAGTTTTAAGCCACGATCATTATTAAAAAAAATGAAGGTAGAGATTATGTGTACAACAGATGATCCTGTTTCGGATTTAAAATATCATAAGCAGGCAAAAGAAGAATTAAAGAACATAAAAATTTATCCTACCTGGAGACCTGACAGTTATAGCAAAATTGATAAAGAAAACTGGAAGAAAAATATTCAAAAAATTATTCAAAAATATTTAGATAGTAGTGATTTATCTTTTGATAATTTATTGAAAGCTTTAGAATTATCTCATTCATATTTTGATCAAATGGGTTGTGTTTCTAGTGACCATGATTTACCAGAAATTATGACTAAAAATATACCTTATCAGCAGGCAAAAAAAATATTTAAAAAGAAGATTGATTCAACAATAAATGCTAAAGAAGTAAGAGAATTTAAGGCTTTCATGTTAAATTTTTATGCAGAATTAAATAGTAAAAAAAATTGGATTATGCAGTTACATATTGGTGTTAAAAGAAATTATAGAAAAAGTCTTTTTGAAAATGTTGGAATAAATTCCGGTGGTGATATAATTGGTTCTGAAATTAATATTGCTGATGGTTTGTCGCATTTGTTAAATACATTTGAAGATTTAATAATGGTTGCTTATGTAATTAATGATAATTATTTACCGTCATTAGTTTCAATTGCAAGAGCTTTTCCGAATCTTAATTTAGGTTCTTCATGGTGGTTTAATGATAGTGCATATGGAATGAATAAACATCTTGACTATATTGCTGCTGTTGATATTTTAGCAAAACAGACTGGAATGGTTACTGACTCCAGGAAAATTTTATCATATGCTTCAAGAACTGAGGTGTATAGGCGTACACTTGCAAATTTATTAGGAAAAAGAGTTGAGAAAAAACAGTTACCTATTTCATTGGCAGAAAAAATTGCTAGAGATTTATCTTATAATAGACCTTTAGATTTATTTTTTGGAGATAAGTAAAAAAAGATTATAAAAAGTTGGTGATGCAAATGAAAATGATATTTCGCTGGTTTGGCGAAAATGATGATAGTGTTAGTTTGAAAGAAATAAAACAAATACCTGGTATGACAGGAATAGTAAGTGCTTTATCTGATATACCAGTTGGAGAAGTCTGGCCTTTAAAGAGAATTAAAAAACTTAAAAAGACAATCAATATGGCGGGACTTGAACTTGAAGTTATTGAAAGTGTTAATGTACATGAAGATATAAAATTAGGATTGTCCTCACGGGATAAGTATATTGAAAATTATAAAACAACTTTAAAGAACCTTGCCTCAGAAGGTATAAAAGTTGTCTGTTATAATTTTATGCCAGTTTTTGATTGGCTTCGATCTGATTTGGCTGAAGAGCTTGAAGATGGTTCAACTACAATGGCTTATGATGAAGAATGGATAAATAACACTGATCCTGTAAAACTTGTTGAAGAATTTGATAAAGAATCTCAGGGTTTTTCATTACCTGGTTGGGAGCCTGAAAGATTGGCTGAACTTAAAGAAATTATGGAGCAGTATAAAGAAATTGATGAAGAACAGTTATTTGACAATCTTAAGTACTTTTTAAAAGAAATATTGCCTGTCTGTGAAGAATATGATATTAAAATGGCTATTCATCCAGATGATCCACCTTGGCCGATTTATGGACTACCCAGAATTATGACAGGTAAAGAAAATATTCGTAAATTAATGAGTGCAGTTGATAGTCCTTATAATGGAATATCTCTATGCAGTGGTTCTTTAGGCTCAAATCCAGACAACAGTGTTCCTGATTTAATTAGAGAGTTTGGTAACCGAATTCACTTTGGGCATGTTAGAAACTTAAAATTTGATGGAGAAGGTAAATTTCATGAGACTTCCCATCTATCAAGTGATGGCTCTTTAGACTTATTTGAAATTATGAAAGCATATTTTGATATAGGATTTAAAGGATATATTAGACCCGACCATGGACGTATGATCTGGGGAGAAAAGGCCAGACCTGGATACGGTTTGTATGATAGAGCACTTGGTGCTACATATATTAATGGTTTGTGGGAAGCAATTAAAAAGATGAATAAGTAGTAATCTAAATAAGGGAATTCTCTGGCTAACCTATTAATTAAAAAGAGAATTCCTTTTACTATATTAAAAATATTTTATTGAGGGTGAATTTACTTATGTTAAAACTTAAAAAAGAAGAATTAAAAGATCAAGCTCAGTGGGAAGAAGCTGGAATAAAGCCACCCCAGTTTGATTATCAAAACTTAATTGATAACACAAAGGAAAACCCTGAATGGGTACATTTTGGTGCCGGCAACATTTTCAGAGCTTTTATTGCCCGCCTGCAGCAGGAACTTTTAAATGAGGGTGAGGTTGAAACAGGAATTATAGCCGCTGAAGGCTTTGATTATGAGATTATAGATAAGGTTTATCAGCCAGCTGATAATTTAAGTCTGGTTGTTAAGATGTCAGCTGATGGCAGTTTGGAAAAAACTCTGCTGGCCAGTATCACTGAAGGTTTAAAGGCGGATTCCAGTTTTGAAAAAGACTGGGATGAACTTAAAGAAATTTTTAAGAAGCCAAGCTTAAAGATGGCCAGTTTTACAGTTACAGAAAAAGGATATGCTTTAGATAATATGGACGGAGAATTCTTTCCTTTTGTTTTAGAAGATTTTAAAACTGGACCTGAAGGAGAGTTAAATCACCTGATGGCTAAAGTAACTGCCTTAGCTTATGAGCGCTTTAAAGCAGGTGCTTATCCTTTTGCTTTTGCCAGTATGGATAACTGTTCCCATAATGGTCAGAAACTGAAAGATGCTGTAATAACTGTGGCAGAAAAATGGATAGAAAACGATTTGGTTGAAGATGGTTTTCTGGGATATTTGAATGATGATTCCAAAGTTGGATTTCCCTGGTCAATGATCGATAAAATAACACCAGGACCTGCACCAGATGTGCAGCAGAAACTGAAAGAGCTTGGTTTTGAAAACACAGATATTGTAAAAACTAATAAAAACACAGAGATTGCTGCTTTTGTAAATGCTGAAGCACCAGAATATCTTGTTATAGAAGATAATTTTCCCAATGGCAGGATTCCTTTAGATAAAGCAGGTGCAATCTATACAGACAGAGATACAGTTAATCAGGTAGAAACTATGAAGGTAACAACCTGCCTTAATCCACTGCATACAGCGATGGCAGTTTACGGCTGTCTTCTAGGTCACACATCAATTGCAGAAGAGATGGAGGATCAGGAAATCAGAGCCTTAGTTGAGCAGATAGGTTACAAAGAAGGCCTGCCAGTTGTTGTAGATCCGGGAGTGCTCGATCCAAAAGCTTTTATCGATGAGGTAGTTAAAGAAAGACTAGTTAACCCTTATATCCCTGATACACCTCAGAGAATAGCTAAAGATACTTCACAAAAGGTGGCAATTCGCTTTGGAGAAACAATCAAATCTTATCGTGATGCCAAAGACTTAGACCCAGCAGATTTAGTTGTAGTACCACTTGCAATTGCAGGTTGGTTAAGATATCTCCTTGCAGTAGATGATGAAGGGAATGAAATGCCTTTAAGCTCAGATCCAATGTTAGATGAACTAACACCTCAGTTAGAGGGAATTGAGATCGGCAAGCCAGATTCTGTAGGGGATAAGTTGAAGTCAATCTTAAGTAATGAGAATTTAATGGGCTCAGACTTATATGAAGTAGGACTGGGAGAAAAAATAGAAGGATATTTTAAAGAGATGATAGCAGAAGAGGGAGCAGTTAGAGCTACCTTAAATAAATATCTTCTTTAAGTTAAAATTAGGATACTGTTGAATTTGGTCTGTTTTAGATAAATTTAATTTGACAGCCTCAAATCTATCTGCTAATATATAAATTGTAATTAAAATTTGAATATATGGATTATATGACTGGCGGATAAATATGGGTTTAACCATAGGGGAATATAATCTTTATTAAG